>Ga0315284_10001712_pt1 | contig 31346 bp, 24 predicted proteins | sample YL17G09_16_MG_FD_203696 | JGI IMG/M metagenome (GOLD analysis project Ga0315284, IMG submission 203696) | Sediment microbial communities from Yellowstone Lake, YNP, Wyoming, USA - YL17G09_16 | ecosystem: Environmental > Aquatic > Freshwater > Lake > Sediment | place: USA: Wyoming | collected...
TACGCTGAGACGTTGACAGAACACAAGATGCACAAACCTCATGCTCTGCTTTTCAGGAGCAAATGCAATCCGGTGGCAAACTATTTCGGTGTGGTCCGCGAGAAGAATGTGGCAAAGTTGATGCCATAATGAAACTGCCACAAATAAGCTACGAGCGTGAAGCGCTTTCACATTTTGACAGTATGGTCGGGAAAGAATGGCTCGTGACAAACGGGCTCGGCGGCTATTCTTCATCCACCGTTCTTGGGGTAAACACGAGGAAATATCATGGTCTTCTCGTCGCGGCTGTTCACCCGCCAAAAGACCGCAGAGTATTCCTGACGAAGCTCGACGAGGACCTCATTATAGGCAAGAGCATAAGTCGTCTTGGGGTCAACGAGTTTCAGAACGGCTTCTTTCCGCAGGGATACTCTTTTCTTGAAGAGTTTTCTGTTTCGCCCTTTCCCCGATTCGCCTATTCAGTGAAGGATGTGCAGGTTACGAAGACGGTTTTCATGCCCTACGGAAAGAATGCTGTTGTAGCCGACTATGTGATAGTGAGCAGGGGCGAATCTGATGTTGAGGTCAAGGTTTTTCCGATTGTTAACTGGAGGCCGTTTCATCAGACGACTGAAAGGTCAAGAGTCTCAGGAGGCTTCCGGCAGGAAAGCAGCGAAAGAGAAGCCCAGCTTGTCTTCAGTTCTCCCGAGTCTGCGTTGCTTCTGAAATCGACGAGTGGTCGTTATGTTGTTCAGGGAAAGTGGGTTGAACATGTCTATCTTCGTGAAGAAGCAGACCGCGGAGAAAGCTGTTTTGACGATTGTTTCCAACCTGGCTTTTTCGAGTTCAACGTGAAGGCCGGGGAAGAGAAGAACTTTGCCATAGTTGCAGTTGCAGACGAGGGCCTGATCGGCGCGGGCAATGTGCTGGGTCAGTTGCCTTCGTCTTTGCTTGGTTTGAGGTCATTGTTTGACTCTGAGGTCAAACGTTGCGAGAGTCTAGTGACGGATTTCTATATTGCTCGCAGGAGCATTCGTGTGAGCGACTGGTTGAGCTGGCTCATTCTGACGGCGGACTCCTTTGTGGTCAGGGGAAAGAGCGAGGAAGAAAGGCTTGTCATCGCTGGGTATCATTGGTTTGAGAGTTGGGGAAGGGACACTTTCGTCTCTTTGCCAGGACTGTTGCTTGTAACTGGAAGGTTTGAAGACGCTAGAAAAGTCTTCTTGAGTTATGCTCATTACTGCAAGAGTGGCCTGATTCCGAATTTCATTCCAGACCGGGGCGAACAGGCGAGCTACAACACTGTTGACGCGACTTTATGGTACGTGAACGCTGTATTCCAATACCTGAAGTACACTGGGGACTTTGATTTTGTTCATGACCATCTTTGGGATACTTTGAAGGAGATACTCGACAATCATGTGCACGGTACGAGTTTTGACATTCACGTCGACTCTGATGGACTGCTTCTGCATGGTCCGCAGTTGACTTGGGTGGACTCCAGCGTTGAAGGAAAACCAGTGAACCCGAGGGCTGGAAAAGCCGTGGAAATTCAAGCCCTGTGGCATAATGGCCTGAAGATTTTAGCGTTGTTAGCCGAGAAGTTCGGGGAGAAGGATCGTGCAGAAGACATTGAGGTCATGGCTGATAGGGCAAAGCGAAGCTTTCTTGAGAAGTTCTGGAATGCTGAAAAGAACTGTCTGTATGATGTCCTTGCGCAAGATGGCAACGATGCCTCTCTGAGGCCAAACCAGATAGTCACGTGCGCTTTGGATTTCATGATACTTGACCGAGAAAAAGCTGAAAAAGTGGTTGAAATTGTCGAGCGCGAGCTTCTGACTCCTTTTGGCCTAAGAACACTTGCGCGAAGTGATCCCAGATACGTCGGAGTCTACGCAGGTGCTAGGCGGAGCAGAGACCGGGCTTACCATAATGGCACAGTCTGGCCATGGCTGCTCGGTCCCTTCACAACCGCGTTACTACGAGTCAAAGGCTACACGGAACTTGCACGTGGTAACGTGTTGAAGAATTTCCTCATGCCCTTTTTTATGAAGCAAGTTTTTGAATCTGGACTTGGCACTCTGAGCGAAATCTTCGATGGCGACCCACCTCACAAGCCTCGCGGATGTGTTGCTCAGGCTTGGAGCATCGCAGAACCATTGCGAGCATTTGTTGAGGACGCAATGCGAGTAAGGCCGAGACATGTTCTGTAAACAATCCTCCAGCTTAGAGAGGCTGAGAGACCTCTTTTTCCAGTTTGACCGTGCAGCAAGTCCTGAGGTTGCTGATTTTGTGAAGTGTGCTTGATGTATGATTTGTCCTGGTTAGGCTGTTGAGGTTTCATTCTAGAACTTGCAGCAATTCCTTTTTGTGGGTTCTTATTTCTACTGGGAGGCGGCTGTTTGTGGTTCGTGTGGCACATTTTATGCATGGGTCGTATGCGCGTATCAACATCTCTATTCGGTTCAGGAGTCCTGGTTTAATGTCGCCGTTTTGTATGAACTCTGCTGCTGCGTCCTTGACGTTTAGGTTTATGGCTGCGTTGTTTATCTGTGTAGGTATGATGAGTTTCATTTTTTTGAGGCGGCCTTCTTTTGTAAGTGTGTATTCGTGGGCAAGTGTGCCTCGTGGGGCTTCAACAATCCCGACGCCTGTGCCAGGTTTCGGCTGGATTCTGACGCGTGTATCATCTCTTGTTATGGTCGGGTCTCCGAGTAGCTCTTGTGTCTTTTCGCATGCATAGAGCAAGTCTATCATTCGGGCGTAGTCAAGGAGCAGAGTTGCATGTACGGGGCTTCCAAATTTTCTCTTGAACTCTTTGAGCTCTTCGTCAGCAGAAGAGGTTGTTATTCTGTCGGCTGTGTTCATTCTTGCGGTCGGGCCGACTTGAAAGGTTGTCTTATGCAGTCCTGCAGTCCGGAGGTAGGCGAACTTTGCGTAGGTCCATTCTGAGGTTTGTTCTTCTACGTGTTTTGTATAGTTTTGTGGTGTGAACTCGGATAGCATGACGCCTTCAGGGTCTATTGTACGCAGGTTGCCGTCGTAGAATTCGACTGCGCCGTTCTTGGTCATTGCCATGTAATGTGTTTTGCAGTCTCCTGTTTTCTTGAATTCCTGCCAGTTCTTCTCGAACAGTTCTTTTCCGAGGTCTACAGCTTCATGTGTGATTGCACATGCGTTTTCTGCCAGTTTGAGAAGCTCTTGGCGTTCTTTTTCTTTAAGTGGATTGATCAGACCGCCGGGTACTACTGAGACGATGTGGACTTCACGTTTTCCTATAGTGTCGAAGAGTTGGGCTCCGAAGTGTCTGAGGGTCATGGCTTTTCTGCCTATGTCTGGTTTTTCGCGCATGATTTGGAAGACATTTCGTTTCTTAGGGTCTTCTTCTGGCGTGTAGTAGAAGTCGGGGAGTGTGAGGAAGAAGAATACGAGGGCGTGATTGTTGATTATTTGTCCCATGAGCAGAAGTTCGCGGAGTTTTCGGGCTGTTTCGGTTATTTCTGTGTTGTAGACGGTTTCTATAGCCTTCACTGATGCCACTACATGCGCGGTTGAGCATACGCCGCAGATGCGACTGATGATGAATGGCAGTCTTTCTGCTTCCATTCCTTGTAGGAAGTAGTCGAACCCCCGGATTTCTGTGGCGTAGAAGTGCGCGTTTGATACGTTTCCTGAACTGTCAAGGGTTATCGTGACTTTTCCGTGGCCTTCGATGCGAGTTGTGGGTGAAATCGTGATTTCTCGTGTCGCCTTCAAATGACTCTCTCCTTTGCATTGGTTCGTTCAATTTTGGAGAATATGAAAGTGTGAAAGATGAACGGGTTGCGGTACAATTCTTCTTTAACTGTTGCTTCTGGAATGCCTGTTCTGGCCGATATTACTTTGACGAGAAGCGTGTAGATGTCTTTTTCACGGTAGAGTAGCGAATCTGCTGGACCTCGGCAGCCGAAGCATGTAAAGCCTGCTCTGGGGCACGGTGCTCCGCATCCTTCACGTGTTACTGAGCCCAAGCAGACGAAGCCTTGGCTTACGAGGCAGAGTTCTGGGTCTGATTCTTTTTCGTAGATTCCGTAGAGTCTCTCAACTTTTCGGGGGATTATTTTGCGGCGGCATTCGATGCATACCACCCTGTCGTGGCGTTCAGGCTGTTTTCCGCTTGTTATGCTCTTAAGTGTGTGGACTATGAGCATGGGCATGGGTGGGCACCCGGGCAAATAGTAGTCGACATCAACAAAGTTGCATATTGGATACATAAAGTCTGTGAGTTCTGGAAGCTTGGTTGACGCCAGAAGCGAGTACTTCTTCTCCAGTATTTTCTTGACCGCTGTGAGGTTGCCCAAACTGGTTATTCCGCCGTGCGTAGCACAGATTCCCAGTGCAACTAGCGTCTTTGACTTGGCACGCACTTGCCTGATCAGGGCTTCATCAGCTTCGGTTCTTACGCCGCCCTCAACTATGGCCAGGTCGACTTCAGGTATTTCCCTCACGTCAATGAATGTGGGCGAGTAGACTATGTCAAAATCAGCGGAGAAAAAGTCTACCAGAGTTTCTCCAGCGTTCAAGAATGAAGAAACGCAGCCAGCGCAGCAGGTTAACGAGATTATACTTACTTTCAAAGGTTGTCTCTCTGTATTCCTTATGAAGTGACGAAACGGTCAACGGATTATTATCATAGGACTTGCCTAAAATGCTTTGATGTTTGCCGCATGTTTGGGTTTGTGACAAGTCCATGGGCTTGTATCTTATGCTTTCGCACAATACTTAGCAGAATGAAAACTTGTCAGAGGTTCTCCTTTGTTGACTGGATCACTTTAAGAGTTTCCTGAAATATCTTCGGAACATCTTCCATGTGAAGCGACTGGCGACGGATTCCTTCTTGAACCGTTCCGGCCGCAACCAAGATTCCCCCGACGACATCGCTTATGGTTGGATCTGGAAACGCAATCAATGCCAAACCGACTTTGATCAGCATTGACTTGTTCTTGCTGCGCCAGAGTTTTCTGGTTGCTCCGACTTGCGTCGCCGTGTTTTTCATTGTTGCATGCAGATCTATGTAGCTTTCAGACAATTCGTTCATTGTCTTAGCAGTTGTCTGTGCTTCTTTGGTTCTGATCGTTGCCACTTCCAAGCTGCTCTTTACTTTTGTGGCTTCGCATAGAAAAGGGTTGCTTGGCAACTTGGATGGTTGTTCCTCGTCCTTTTCCAGAAAAGAGCTGCCGATTTTTACTAAAATATCGAAATTGTTTGTTATCCCGAGAAACGCTTTTTCATCTGAAAATTAGAAAGCGGAACAAGCCCAGCGCGCGCGGCGCATCGCAATACCGTATATGCCTTGTCGGGCATGCGAGGATCCCTGATCAAGTTTGCAGAGCAAGGCCACGTCAAAGGCGCTCATCTCATGCTGGGAGAGCGGGCTCTTGGAGCGTGGGACAACGTGGAAATACATCAATGTTCAAAGAAGGCGCTTGAAATTTCAGCTACGGAACAGCCGTCGAAATTCCTGAAAACACACTCCGCACGTCAAGCGACAAGAAATGAAGCGCGAAAAACGCGCTGAACGAATACAGCAAAAGGACTGGGCCTTTGGGCTTTCAAATACGTGCAAGTGTGACGTTTTAATATAGGGCTTGTTGTCAAGTTTGAGTGGGCTGGGTCTGGCATGGTGACTCTGATCGAGTGGGCGACTATTCTTTCTGCCTTGGCAGGTATTGCTGCAACGGTGTTTATTCTTCTTCAGTTGAGACATATGGACAAGCATAGAGACCTCGAGATTTCTATGAAGTTGTTTGATTGGGCGGAGACCGAGGGACTTCGCAAAGCCTTCAGGTGGGTTGAAAGAGAGTTCCAGTTTGAGGATTATGAAAAGTACAAGGCTGAAGTGAAAGAGGATTTCGAAGTCAGCGATTATCCCTACCGGGTCGAGGCCTTCTTTGAAGAGGTGGGGTTTCTCGTGAACAAAGGATTTGTAGACATTGACGTGATTGTTGACCGCCTGGGCGCGTACATAGTCACGAACTGGAAAAAGCTCGAGCCTTGGATACTTGCTTCAAGGAAGGAAAGAGAGGACAAAACATTCGGTGAGCATTTCCAGAAACTATACGAGAAAACCGTTGCTTACATGAAAAAAAGCTGACAGAACTGGCTTGCGATAATGAAAGAATGCAAAACTGCATTTGCCTTCGTGGCAATAAGTCCCTTCATAGATCCGTTAGAATGACGGGAAATGGCGCGTGCCGGCGAGCATTTTGAGTGTTTACTCTTTCTTGACTCCTGAGTCTTCGAATCTCTTCTCAACTGCTTTGGCAATCGCTTCTGGAATCTTTTTCTCAAAGGCCAATTCCTCAGCTTTGAGCAGACGTTTCAAAAACTCTTGGCTCAACTTGCCCACTGTTGCGAACGCATCTGGACCGCACCAGCGTAGGTCTTCGAGGTCCGTGTGCATTATATGCGCTGCGCCTCCGCCACGCGACAGCATGACGGAAGGAACGCCGTAGAACGCGAGGGGCATGTGGTCTGAGCCGCCCAATCCCATTTCGTTGGTGATTTGGAGGGGTATCCCCAGCTCCTTAGCAGTGAAAGACAACAGCGACTTCAACTCTTCCGGCCCTAGAACTACAGCGTCCAGGTTTCCTAGGAGTATTCCCTGAACATCATAGTCAAGACATAGCTTGAGATTTTTCGTGTTCTCCGTGTTCTTGGCATGATAGAAGGAACCGCGCAGCCCAAGTTCTTCAGACCCAAAGGCTACGAGCCTCAATGTTCTGTTCATTTTCTCATGCGCGAAAATTCTAGCCAATTCAAGCACGACTGCTGTTCCCGCAGCGTTGTCATGTGCTCCCATCACGCTTCTGACCGTGTCGTAGTGACCACCCACAAGTATGTCCTCATCACCGAGACTTCCAGGCACTTCACCTATGATGTTTTGGCTTTTGGCAGTTATTCTCTCAACTTCTGTGACTATTTTGAGCCTTCTTGGACCTTTCAACAGGTTAAGCACGTCGTCGTGGGCAACCGAGACGGCAGGGATACTCTGCTTCTCAACGTACTCGGCTCTGATGGACCGGTAGCTCTTAGGTGCCAACGGAGTTCGAGTCGGATAAACTAGGGCCAGAGGTTTAGCGCTCAGCACTTTGTGAAAGTCTTTCATGTTGAGAGAGTACATGGTCAAGACGGCTATCTTGTTCTCGATTTTTCGTAAGGCTTCTGGTGAGGTTGATTCCAAAGCGACTACTTCGCCTTCAATGCCTTCTGGTGGAGTCGACAGGGAGTTTCCAACAGCTGCACAGTCGAGTCTTGAGCCATCCGGCAATGAAGCGTCTTCGTGCAGAATACGGCTTGTCTGAACTTTGAACTCTTCAGCTTTTACGTTCTCGAGTCCGAACTCTTCAAACCATTTCCGTATTTTTTCTGCTGCCTGAAACTCTGAATCAGTTCCTGACTCTCGGTTTCCGACGTCTTTGACGAGACTTTCCATGAAATGATATGCTGAACTAGCGTCAAAGGTCTTCATCTTTGCTTCATCCTTCCTAAGTAGCTTGGATGTAACAGTTAATAAAGACGTGCCTATGTCACCCGCGCGCTTCAAGGGGAGACCTTTTATGAGCAAGTTTCCAGTAATTCGTGGGTGTCTGGATGACGCGCGAATCCAAGTTGGATCGGAATACTATCGTTCGAACAGTTGTCGACAGCGTGAAACCTTTAGACTACGTTCACGCCCTTTGGGAAGGAGGCGCCGCAGCTTTCAGGCTGATTGACGAATGGTCAGACATTGATCTGTACCTGGTCGCGGATGACGACAAAAGTGATCAGGCGTTTCTGGCAGTCGAAAAAGCGCTGAGATCATTGTGTTCCATCACTCAGAAGTATAGGACTCCACAACTTCCATGGCCGGGAGTTACACAGGCTTTCTACAGGCTTGAACGTGCGGACAAGTATCTCCTGATCGACCTTGCCGTCCTGAAGCTCAGCAGTCCCGACAAGTTCCTGGAACCCGAAATACACGGGAACAACGTTTTCCACTTCAACAAATCCGACAAGATCAAAAGCGTTCCAGTGGACACGAAAGTGTTTGCCGAGAAACTGCATCACAGACTCAAAGAACTTCAGGCCCGCTTTGACATGTTCAACGTTTTCATACAGAAAGAAATCAACAGAGGTAACACTCTTGAGGCCTTTCACTTCTACTACAACTTCACGCTTGCCTTCCTCGTGGAGGCTCTGCGCATCAAACATGGTCCCCTTCATCATGATTTTAGACCACGCTACGTACACCACGAACTCCCACACGAGATAATCAAGAAACTTGAACACCTCTACTTTGTCAAAGACCTGAAAGACCTTCAAACAAAGTATCTTGAAGCAAATGAATGGTTCCTAAAGACAATGCCCGAAATCAGCACAGCAGCACAACAATACCAGTCGAAACACTTCTTGCACAACGCCGCCTCAGAACCTTGAAAGAGTACAAGTGGCAAAATACTACCCAAACGCGCGCTCTAAATCATATTTGTAATAATCACTGTTGTTTTCAACATTGTTTGAAGTGGTCTCCAGAACTCGGAACGTTGCAGAAAGTGTGGTCAAAAAAGCTTTGCGAAGTCCATCAGACAAGCGAAGTTTTTTGATAGAGTGCGCGTGCAGGCACTGCCTAATATATACGGCTCATATGCTCAAAAATAAAAAGGGGGAGACTCGCCTTTTTCCAGTATCTTATCGTGGGGGCGGTAGTTGTTGTTGACTGACAGCTTCGGTTACCAGCTTTGACATGAGTTTGAAGTATGATGAGATTGCGCCGAGGATTACTACTGCTGCTCCGATGGCTATGATGATTACGCCTCCTACTACTCCGCCCATGTTAACGCCAGTGAGGTCAAATTGCTGAGTGTCCGCGTTGTACTTGATGTTGGCTGATGCTGCGATGGTCAGTCCTCCTGCAGCAGCTATGATCGCGCCGACGATCGCCCAGAGAATTATGAACACGACGAACCTTAAGCCGTAGCCGAAAGCCTTTCCCCAAGATATTTCAACCATTGTTCTATCCCTACCAGTGCTATTCAGGCTATACATATAAAAAAGATTCCTAGGTGACGCCGCATAACTCAGTTCGGCTACAACGTAGAATGCCCGAACCGAGGCTTCTAGATCGTGCGCGCGCTGACTGGGTGTAACATCCCCATGTGAATGACCCGACTTAGATAGTGGTCGCGTTTTAGCGCGCATTACAACAAACAACGTGAATTACCATGCTTTGGTAACATTTTTGTGGTAACAGCAGGTAACTTTCCTCTTTCTTCCTCTAATTCTGGAAACTACGGTATACACAACATTGTTTTTGCTTTTTTTTTCAAGTTTTGTTACTGAACCCTGTTCTCGAAGAATCAAGCTCCTTTCATGGAAAGAGGATGGACTAATTCAGGAAACGCTGTATACATTCTGTATACAACCTCTTTTCACAACGTCAGTGTACGCAAAATCTATAAACACAACGTCACACAACGTCAGCGCGTGATACACCAAGCTATGAAAGGGAATACGTAAGCTTTTTCTGAGGCTCAGATGACGTTTGCGTATAAAGTGACGCAGTTTTGCACATGCAGGTAGAGACTCTTTGAAAGACGGCTTTGTGGTTCGTCCCTATAGTCTTGGCGACGAGGAAGAAATAGTCCATTTTCTGGGACTGCCGTTCAAAGGATGGCCTCGTTTTGATATCACCTGCAGCCCACTCGACCACTGGAAATGGAAATTCCTAGACAATCCATGGAAGTTGACAATCAGTTCTTTGTGCGTGAAGGGAGGAGGAATAGTAGGCTGTTTTCATGGAATTCCCAGGATGCTGAAGATAGGAGACCGACTGCTTCTGTGCGCTAGTGGAGCAGATGCAGGAGTGCATCCAAGCTTCCGTGGGCTCAGACTCTTTAGCGAAATGGACAATTTGGCAAAACAGCTAATGACAAAGTCTGGAGTATGGCTCTTTTACGCTGTTTCCAGCAACCCTGTAGTGATCAAGCATTACTCAGCCCAAGATTACGTTTTTGCACGCTCTCCCCTTGAATATGTTAGGATTAGAGATGTTTCATTGCATTTGAAGATGACTCCCAACAAGCACCCTCACCTTCGCAAGTGTGCTTTTGGCTTACAAAAGGTCTTAGGCAGACTCGAGCCTCTCACACCTACGACTAAACCGACAGATGAGGAATTCCACATTTCAAGAATCTCAAGTTTTGACGATAGGATAGAGGATTTTTGGAACATTGTCAAGAGCCACTACGGATTCATAATTGAGAGAAGGAAGAACTACATGAACTGGCGGTATTGCGATTCCCGTGGTGGAGACTACATTATCGGGATAGCCCAGAAAAATGACGAACAGGGGATTATGGGATACATCATTACGAGAATCAACAAATATCACAGAGACTATCCTGTAGGCTACATTGTTGATCTTCTCACGCTTCCACAAAGGTTCGACATCGCGTACGCACTCATGCGTGATGCCCTTAGTTATTTTGACGAGCAGAAAATCAACACAACGAAATGTCTGATAATCAAGGGTCATGAACATGAAAGAGTTCTTGCAAAATGCGGATTCTTTAACAGCAGACGCAAGATCGGTCTCGTTTACAGACCGCATGGATCGATCAGTCAACAAACTACTTTCTTCAATATTGCCACGGAAAAAACGCATTTCGTTTATGGAGATTATGATGACATATGATCCATGGTAATGACAAGTCACGCCACTGCCTGTATCATTAGACGTTGAAACAATAAACAATCAGATTTGTCCTTGATTGTGCTCGTTCAATGTCTTCAAGCGCGCGAGCTTAGACACGGAGAGCAAAAAACGCCTTGAAGACCCCCACATGCCGGAAAACAAGCCTCAACGGACATAGGAAAAAGAAAGTCGGATCATTAGAGTGGAATGACAATAGGGTTCCTCTTATGAACGAACAGAAGAGAGTCTGTAAGCTGCACCTAACCGAGCCTCCTATTTGCACGTAACCTATACCCCCCTCTATTTCATTCTTTATCCAATCGTGAAAATCTTTAGGCGCAGAATGCTCTAATTCAACTGGAGCAACTCGCAGCTTCCATCCTCTTGCCCTCACTTTTCTGCAGAAAAGATCATCCTCGCCCCTTCTGATTTCTTCGTCAAAAAGCAAGCCCTCAATGGCTTGTCTTTTGAAACAACTTCCTCCACAACCTATGCTGTCTGCATCCTGGGAGAGACTTCTCTGGTAGTAGTTCAAAAGATGCTGAGCAAATCTCTGCAAGATTGTGGGATCGTGTTGAGGTGGAATATGGAGAGCCCATATTCCACCTACATCTTCAGTACATTTCTGGAAGAAATCCATCATCGACCTAAAATAGTCTTTTGATACAGATTCATCGGTGTCTATGAAAAAAACAAAGTCAGTCCTTGATAGTCTGAGACCAAGGTTTCTAGCTTTTCCGATAGGACTGACATCTGTCACCTGAATAGGAGTTCCTCCAGCTTTTCGGATATTTTCTATACATCTTCTGACAGTTTCCTCAGGTTCATTGAAAGAACAGACTACTACTTCGTACATTGCTATTCCTTTTCCTATCCATGGTATCTATAGATGGCTGCTTCTTCAATTCTATGCTCATTCATGAACCCCTTCACTTTTTCAAATTTCCCTGTTTGAAGTTCTTCTTCAAGGTACTGGGGATTTCCAGGTTCAGAATAACATATCAACACGAACCGTATGTTCTTTTCACTGATCGTCTGATAAAATAGCGCTTTGTCAGATGGAGGACTTATATAATTGATTCCCGCGAAATAATACACGTAAGGGTAGGATTCAGAAATCACTGTTCCATTGCTTCCTGTGATTGTCCTCAAGTAAAGGCATGCATCTCCCAGAGCAACTCCAGTAGAGACATTATTCTGAACCCAGTATGAGCCTCTTACAAAAGAAAGAGCTAACAAGGCAATTATCAGTATTACAGTAGCCTTTTTTGACCTTTTTCTGAAGCTGTCGATTGAGACCGCGCCGGCGAGGAAGAATGTGGGAAAAAATGGAATGAGATACCTCGCTTCCTTGTGGTATGCTAGAATTGTGCCAAGAAACAGAAGCGGGATGAAGAGAGATGTTAACACCAGCACGTCGGACGGTTTTCTTCGTCTGATCAGAGAATAGAGCCCGAACAAAATGAATATGCCCGCTGCCAGGAATACATCGAAGAACTCTATCACATAGAAACCTACGTAGTTGTTCAAAGCCGGGACATTTTCACTTTGAGCCCAAAGAAAGCCTTCAATTCCACCATAGTTAGTGAATGCAAAATAGAAGAGAGGTAAAAGGACTAGGAAGCAAACCAAGATACTCGCATAAGTTTGCCAGTACCTGAAGATCTCGAACCTTTTTCTCAATAAGATGTAGGTCGAAAAGGTGATAGGCAAGAAGACTCCAAAATTCTTTGTGAGAACACACAAACCTGTGAATATTGCTGCAAAGAGCAAGTGGTTCCTGTTCTTTTCAACACCACTGAAAAAGAACAACAGGGACATTGTGTAGAAAGTTATGAAGATTGACTCCGTGAAAATTCGCTGACCATAAAAGAGAAAAAGGTGATTCACTCCGAGTAGCATTGCAGATAATAGCCCGGTTGGTTCATCGTACAGCCTTTTTCCCAAGAAAAATGTACAGACTATCGATAAGATCGAAAATGACAACACGACTATCCTAGCTCCAGTCTCATCGTTGAATAACGCAGCTGTGGATGAGATAAGAATCGGCAGAAGAAGGGGTCTGTAACTTTCGACTGGAGGAGGAATTCCAAATTGGAGATTTTGATTTAGATTTCTTGAAAGGCCAAGGTAAACAGCTTCATCCCACCAATAGCCTTTGTTCACATTCATCAGTGAAAACCTGAAGATCACTGAGAATATGATGAAGGAAAGAAGAAGTTTATTCAGAGATCCAATCTCTTTCACTTTCAAGGAGAGTGACTCATATGAGTTTCAGAAGCCCAGCTTTATTTCCCTTTGTTTTCTGTAAGTTGAACGACGCGCGTGACCACGCGTCAGCGCACGCAAACATGGCAGGACGAGGTAGAACTGGAGAGGAAGACATAAAATTGGCGTCTGCATTTTACAAATCGTTATGATAGACGAGAAAATGATCGTTTTCGCCCCCCACCCTGATGATGAAACGCTGGCGTGCGGCGGAACTATCATCAAGAAACTCCAAGAAGGGCTTAACGTATACATTATACTCATGACTGATGGACGTCATTCTCATGATCTGATACTTAGAATCAAGGAGCCTTCCCCAGAACAGATAGCCAGAATCCGCACGGCTGAGTTCAAAGAGGCTACTATGATCTTGGGGGTCAACCCTGAGAACAAACTTCTCTTGGGGTTCGAGGACACGAAGCTTGGACAACACATGACGGAAGCAAAGAAAATAGTCGTTGAGATCTTGCTCAAAATCTCACCTTCTGAGGTATACCTGCCTTACAGGAGTGATGGACCAGAAGATCACCGTTCGACGTACGAAATCGTCAGAGATAGCATCACACGAACTAACACGCACCCCCGTATCTTCGAATACCCTGTGTGGGCTGTGTGGGATGGGAAAATCCCTCAACATGGTCTGAAAGTTCAGAAGGTTGATGTAAGCAGAGAATTGGCCAAGAAAAAGGAAGCCGTATCCAAATACAAGAGTCAGATTTCGAAGTGCTTTCCAAAGCAGAAGAAGGCGGTTCTGAGCAAAGACTTTGTTAAAATGTCCTGCTCCGAAATTGAGACATTCTATACGGAAGAATAGCGACAGTTATTGAACAATCTTGCGTGTACTATGGCTGTTTCAATAACCTGCGGAATGACGTGCGTTACCATTAAAAGTGAGTTCATGCATTTTGGTGATGGAGAATTCATGAGAATCGCCTATGTTACGCCCGGCTATCTTCCTGACATAGGGGGTGGCGAGTTTCATGGTTTCTACTTGTCCAAGACCCTAACTGAGTCTGGACATGAGGTTGCGGTGTTTACCACAGGTCCCTTCAGAAACGTCTGGAAAGAAAAGGTTCAAGACGTCGAAGTAGTACGGTTGCCTTCCCTTATTAAGGGACATCAATATCTGCTTTCCTCTCTAGGAAGAGAGGTTCTAGACTTTGACCCCATAGTAATTTTCGCCCACGGTCCAAGTCTGATCTGTGACAGAGCAGCAGTTTTGGCGAAGATTCACAAGATTCACTTCTTCGAGTGGTATATCGGAGACATTACAAAGACCTCACTTCCAATTGACTGCTTGGCGAGAGTCTACAACAATTTTCACTGCATTATTCCTCTCAAAATTGCTAGAAAGGTGATCGTCTCCAGCCAAATACACGCAATGCTCCTGCTTTCCAGAGGAATCTCGAAAGACAAAATCAAGATAATTCATCCCGGAATAGATCCAGAAAGATTGAGGTCCTCCGTTCTAAGTGAGGATGCTAGGAAAGCTCTAGGGATAACACATCAAAAGCTAGTTCTTTTTGTGGGTAGACTTGGGATGGACGCATCGCAAAAGGGAGTTGAGGTGCTGATTCGTTCGATCCCATATGTGCTGGCAAAATGCCCAGGTGTTCTTTTCGTGTTCGTTGGAGGCGGACAGACAGAATCAAAGTACAGAAAAGCGTGCATTCAAAGAGGTCTGAGCGAAAACGTGAGGTTCACTGGAACAGTGCCCGACGACAGACTGTCGATGTTCTATGCAGCTGCCGACTGCCATGTTCTTCCATCGATTAGTAGAACAGAAGGATTCGGACTTGTGTTGCTAGAAGCCATGAGCTTCGGCTGTCCAGTCGTCACGACGAGTGTCGTAGGCGGGGCAGAGGTTGTGTATGAACTTCAGGCTGGAATCGTTGTCGAGCCGGGGGACCCACGTGTACTTGCAGACGCAATATTGACTCTTCTTCAGAATGATCAATTGGCTGAAAGACTAGGACACAATGGAAAGAGAGTCGTGAATAGGTATAATTGGAAGAAAGTTGCCAAGCAAGTCGAAAAGTTGATTGTATGAAGATAGTCCAGATTACGGCTCGTTTCTTTCCTCACCTTGGAGGAGTGGAGAGTTATGTGTACGATTTGTCAAGAAAGCTCGTTGAAAACGGGCACGACGTGACCGTGTACACTTCAGACTGGCCCGCAATTCGCCAAGAACATCTGCCGAGGTTTTCAACATTCGGTAAAATTAACGTAGTTCGATTCAGATCTGTTCAAGTGCTGCCTGGGCTACCTCCGACTTTGGTGTTTCCGTCTTTGGTTAACACATTGTTGAAGGACAGAGAAACTGATGTGATCCACGTTCACAACTATGGTTATTTCCCGGCTTATTCCGCGAGTTTCGGTCGACTGATAAACGGAATTCCGCTTATACTGTCAGCACACACAACCTCCAAAGTCTCAGTAGGTATATTCGCAAGAAGATTCTACAATAAAACATTGGGAAAGATGACTGTGAAGATGGCCGATCACATAATCTGCTCGACCGAGGACGAAAAAGACTACTTGATCTCAGTTGGAGCAGATCCGTTGAGGACGTCCATCATTCCAAATGGCGTAGATGTGGAAAGGTTCACCGTGGGTTCTACGAGTTTTTCCTTCAGAAAGAAGTTTGACGTTTCCGGGAAGATAGTGCTTGCTGTGGGAAGACTGAGCAAGGAAAAGGGACTGGACTATCTACTGAAGGCCGCTTCGAAAGTAAAGAACGACATGCCAAAGACTCGCGTGAATTTCGTCCTAGTTGGGCCTGACTATGGAGTAGAAGCAAAACTTTCATCTCAGGCCCAGAGTCTGGGAATAGAGGGGAACGTCTTGTTTGTGGGTCCCCTGCGCGATGCTGAATTGACAAGCGCGTATCTTGAATCAGATGTATACGTTTTGCCTTCGCTTTTTGAGTCCTTTGGAATGACGTTGCTTGAGGCAATGGCTGCTGGAAAACCGATCGTGGCAAGTCGCTATAGTGCGGCTCCTGACCTGCTGAGAAACGGAGCGAAAGGGTATATGATTAATCCATATCGCCCTGAAGAAATGGCAAAGGCACTGGAAACCCTGTTAACTGATAGTCAACTTGCTGACAGAATGGGCAGAATAAACAGATCAATTGTGACACAATACTCATGGAATCACATTGCTGAGAAGATCGAGAAAGTGTATGATGCAGTGGGGCGATAACCTTGATGGGATTGGCTGAATCTTTTTTTCAGAATCTCATCTTTCTTCTCTGTCTAATGTTAATCGGAGAGCCGTTCAGGTTTGCTATCGCGCATTTCAGTAGGCTATTTCGTAACCTGAACATGCTTGAGGCCATCGTTCTAGACTTCTACGTGGGTGGTTTGACCTTGTATGTGATGGCGACTATCCCCTTGCGTCTTTTCAGTCCAGAAATCCTGATGGGGCTTCTTTTTGTTTGTCTAGTTTTGTCATTGTTCCTACACCGCAGAGATGTTCTACAACTAGCACACGTTTCAATGAAGAGCACGAAATTGTATTTCTTGACGAATGCCTCGGCCATATCAGAAGGGTCTATTGTTCTCTGTCTTTTTCTGACGACGCTGTGGCTAGAGTCTGTACCTATTACCGGTCTTGTATTTGGAAATGTTCAGGATTCATCACTATATGGACTGTTTGTCAAACTAATCCTGCAGAACCGACAAGTGCCCGTGAACTTGCTTCCATATTCAGCTGAAAGCATCATTTACCCTCAAGCATTCTTCATAATAGAGGCTTTCGGTCATTTTGTAACAGGTTTGAGCCCTGCAGAGATCACTCTCCGCGTATCGCCACTTTTTCAGGCGTTAGCAGTGCTTGGTGCATACTACCTAGGAAGACGTCTCGGTCCCAAGAAGTATATTGGTTTGAGTTTTGCCTTCGTTTTTTTCGCTGTTTCTAGATGGCCACGCTTGCTGGCTTGGGGAAGCAACCCGTTTGTGGGCGGTTTTGCACTCTATTTCATATGCATAGGACTGCTTTCACAGCTGTACAGAGGTGAGAAGACTGGAAAAGAACTGATCGGAATATCCTTCACAGGCATTTTGCTTGGTTATCTCGGCGCGATCAACCTGGTCTTCCTTCAAGCTCTGCTTCCGGCGATCCTCATATTTGCGTTTTTGAGTTCACGTAGAGTGAAGAAAGGGAACACAAGCACTTACATACGAACTGTGGTCCTGTGCAGTCTCTTACTTCTGGGATGTAGTGTGGCTGTGATAAGCCCTTACGTGTATAGATTCGCCGTGTCTGTAGGTTACTCGGGACATAACATAGGACTGCCCACAGATGTACTGCTTCCTTCAACACAAGGGGCAGTTTCTCAGCAGATATTTGAGCTCACTCAGATCTATCAGGGTTTCTTCAGTTCGGACTGGATAAGTCCTTACAGAATCTTAAAGTTTGAAACAGTCCTCCTGATCTCAACAGCCATTGCAGTAATATCCATCAGCTTGGGAATGAAAAAATCCGAGCTCAAAGACCAGGTGGCAACAATTGCGGTTTCTCTGATCAGCGTTGTACTGCTCCTAGCGATGCGCACGGTTGGAGCGCTTGTATCTATATCCGTGATAGAGATTATTACTAACTGGGCTGAGACTGCAATTCTGATATTCGTTTCGTTTTGTTTTTTCGTATGCATCCTCAATGTTCTTTTGTATGACCATATCTATGGACTATTCTGCCGTTGGCGCAAACATTCCTTTTCAGCGAAAAAAGTCTACGCGGCAGCTCTGACGCTCGTGATTCTCTCATCAATCTATGCGCCATATCTTTCCTACCTCTTTCTTCATGATTCCACCTATCTGACAGGGCAGTATGATATCTTCTGTGTCACAACACAGAACGACCTCGAGCTCATGCAGTGGATGAAACAGAATACCCCGAAAGAGTCGGTTGTGCTGATAAATCCCCATGATGCTGGAGGCTTCGTTCCTGTTGTGACTGACTTGAAGGTCATCTATCCTTTCATCCAAAGCAGGTCTTCTCTCTCTTACCTCTTCCTCACTGGTTCACTTGATCAGGGAAACCTGTCAAGTGCTGTTTATGACATGCTAGATCAGCTGAATATAACCCACGTTTTCATAGGTGAACGGGCAATGTCTGGGTATGCGAGATTTGATCCACTACTTTTTCTTGGGAATCCAAACTTCAGACTCGAGAGACGCGACGGTGATGCCTATTTGTTAGCTCTCGCTCATGCAAACAGAAGTGTCGTTTTCTCTGATGATTTTGAACGTTCAAGCTTGGAAGACAAGGGATGGAAAACCGAATTTTCATCAGCCAACAGCTCAGGCGAGGCAACTATTGTCTATGACCCACAGAAAGCCTTTGACGGATCCAGATGTCTAAGGCTCTCAGCCGGAGTAGCTGCAGGCACAAACCTATCTTCAACTTGGGTATCTCGAAGAGTGTACATGCCATCGTTTGAAACTCAACCGAGCGTTAAACTTGTATTCTATCTAGATTACGACGGTAGTGCTGGAAATTCCGAGGGGTTCAGTGTGATTTTCTCTGATAGGTCTTGGACAAAGCAGGTGTTCATATCAACCTATGAAAGGGGAGGATATACGCTTCCGGCAGCTGAAGGGTTTTTCGAGGTCGATCTGGGCAGGATATGGAATGAAACCTTCCACTCAAAACTACCCTCAACTTTATTCTTTCAACTTGAAAACACTGCCAAAGATGGATTCGAAAATGCATTCTACGTGGACAGAATACAACTGATTGTCAGCGATAAGTGATTAAATGTACGAGGGCATCATAAAGAGAAGGAGACCATGGAGGAGATTGCGACCCACCGTAGCCGTTGTCGTTCCAACCTCGAATTCAAGTAAAACTTTGGAGAATTGCCTTAGGTCAGTTAGGGCGCAGACGTATTCTGAGCTAGAGCTAGTTGTAGTCGATAACTTCAGCACAGACAATACAAGAAGAATAGCTGGAGAGTTTGGTGCACGTATCCTGGATGGGGGAAACCCGGCTTTTGCCAGAAATGTAGGAGTAAGAGGCTCCATTTCAGACTACACATTCTTCGTCGATTCAGATGAAATTCTTGACAAAGATCTGGTAAACGAATGTGTCAAGCTCTGCGAAGAAAACAAATCAAGTTTTGTAAGAATCCCAATATTCTTCATTGGAGGATCCTTCTTTGGCAATAGCTCTGCATTCTGGAAAAACGAGCTTTCTGCCGTAGACAGGGAAATGAGAAGGGACAGTGCTTCTGACACAGTCACTCGCTTCCTCAAAAGGAAGCATGTTGCTGCAGCAGGTTTCTTCGATGAGAGGTTAAACATAGGCGAAGATGTGAGGTTCAAACAAACCTTGGCTTCCATGGGCTTGATTGGTGTGAGGTCCAAGTCTTGCCTCTATCATCTGGAACCCTCGCATCTAAGAGATTTTGTCAGGAAGAACCTTGGGTATTCAGAGTTTATGTTCTCGGATCATAGGCCCAGCGAGGAGAGTCTAACAAGAGAAATACTGCGAATGGCCATTCGGACTTTGTGGAAATCGAAGATTGGCTTCTACAGACAACCCTTATTGTTGGTCGGATGTTCTCTCCTCCTCGGGGTCAAGGGATTCTTGTTGCTCATTGCTCGCGTGACTACGCTCTAAAGTGTGCCAGCGCACGAAGCTCCCTCGAGACTAAACACGTTGCCAGATGCTGTAGGAACGCCCCAAGAAATTGTCAAACATTGCAAGGATATTCGCCGATATTTCCACTGACGCCAGAATCGGAAGCCAAAGGCAATCTTTTGGCCGGTTCCTGACTTCTTTCTTGAGGATACAAAAAGCTTTGAGCGGTTGTTCGAGAAGTAATCCTTCGAGAGTCCTAGAGTGAATTTTCATGATCCTTCGAATCTGATGATGGCCATAGGCTATTCTCCGTCTCTGAAGAAGCAGTTTCGCAACTCTGTCGGGTGTTTTTACGAAAACAATTGCCTTGGAACAGTACTTAGTGACGAAACCTCTCTTCAGCGCAGAAATGCAAAGATAGGCATCGTCATTCACGACAGCTGAAGGAATGTGTACCACAGCCTCTTTTTTGATTGCCATCAGCTCACCCGTTGCATGGGTGTTCATGTTCACTTCAGACTGATACATCAGCGTGCGATCATGCAGACGCCAAAGCAGCGAACATAAAGGTTCAACAAATCCTTTTTTGTGTTCCATAGGGATGGGGTGTCCACAGACAATTCCCACAGATGCTTCATTGCTCAGACAATCTGCAAGTATCTGAACAGAAGACCGGGGAAGAATCACGTCCGCCGCAACTAGGAATATCGCCTCTCCTTCGGCTGTCATGAGAATCTTGTTAACCGCTTCAGCTTTTCCAGTTCTCACCGGTTCCAGAATAAGTTTGACTCTGCTGTCGTCTTTTTGCATCTGCTTAACAATGTCTGTTGTCCCATCAACACATTGGCTTGAGACGACTATGATTTCGGCCAATTCGTGTCCCTTCAGAACATCTCTAAGCAAAGAAGACAGGATTCCACCAATAGTGCCAACATCGTTGCACGCACAAATTCCGACACTGATTCTCACTGGGCAATTCCTTCTTGAAACAATGGGAGCGAGTTGTTATAAAGGCTTCAGATCGTGGCTTTTACGAAGGTCAGATTCGTGCACCATTACGTGTAACAAGACTCGAAAATCGAGTTTTCATATAGAAGAAATATACTCAAGCTTTTTATGTTGAAACCACGTAGACTTAACTTCGAGCGCAGCGGGAGAATTCTTGGTGTTAAGTTCGGGCGGCCAAAGAAAACGTCTTCTGAAGAATGCTGCAATAGTGCTTCTGGTTTTTGCTCTTCCAGTGGCGGCCTTGGTAAATGAAGAATTATGGACGCGTGTCTCCGGTGAAGCGCAGTACGAAATCAACATAACTGGCTTTGGGTTTGTTCCGCAGATGCTATTCATACAAAAAGGAGATACGATAAGATGGATCAACCTAGAACCTGTATCTGACACGCTTTTGTTCACATTTGTGAGTAACGGTTCGGTTTATCTTCTTTCAGATCTGATTCCTGCTAACACGCCGTATTTTCCAAACGCTTCTTGGACCCACACGTTCAATGACGTGGTTGAGATTCAATATTCCAGTCACAACATACCCGAGATTTCGGCCTTTCTAACCGTCCTACCCTCGAACGCTCGCTTCATCTCAGTTCAGTCAGAATTCTCTGGATATTTCCTCAAAAACCTGCATTTTGTCAACACCTTCGGCGTATACACAAGCCTCTCGGGAGCAAGCCCGGTTGAGGTCTACGGAGCTATAGGCGGGATCCAATATCCTTTTTCCCCTCCCTCAAAGGCCGGCGGTTCATATAATCTTACCGTTGATATGGGTTCTCTCACGCCAGACTTTGCATTGCCGGGATGGCCAAGCTATACTCTAGTGGTGTTTGCTGTGTATTCCAATGGTATTGTGCTGAACGAAAGCTATTCCCTCCAAGTGATCGAGACTCCATCGTGGCTTATGTCCGTACTGAACAATGCGGGGGTAGTTCATGTTGAGAAAGAAAAACTGGGAGATTGGAACAACACGTACGCTGTCCACATAGAAAAAGAGTTTGGTCTTTCTAACATATTCAACGTGACTATACCTTTGCCAAAATTCGCAGGAGGAGGCAACTACACACTTCTTCCTTCCGTCGAAGTTGAATTCTCATTCTACTCAACCGGAAGCTTCACCATCTCAACTCCATTCACACTTGAAACGCCCGAAATGGAATTCGGTGTTGCCACGGCGCAGGCTCGCGTAAAAATATCTGTCTCAGGCGAATTTAACTTGCAGAATAACACTATAGTATGGGTCTCCGCCACTTTGACTCTTGACGTGGGTGCCAACTGCAAGGTGCATGTGCCCATTGCGGGCTACACTTTTCATGTGCCCGTGATTGGAGACACGACGATAGGTCTCAGTGCAACCGTGATTATAGATGCTAATTTTGCGGCGAGCATTGCCCTTGCTCCAACGGAGAACACATCCCAAGAACTCATTCCAGGACTCGGGGTGATGATTCAATCTATCACTGGCCAAATATCCTTTGATGTTGACCTAGCAGTTAATTGTGGCATTGGAATAGCGTCGATATCTGGCGGGGGCAGCGTCAATTTTGTAGTCTCTCTTAAGCCTGAGAAGCCTTACATCTCTGGGGGTGTTGTAACAGGAGCCGTGTACATAAAATGGCATGTACTTTTTTGGCAGGGCACGCTGTGGAGCATGTCTGGAACATTGTATGAATGGCATTCGCCCGGCCGCATGAATCCTTACATCAATCCTGACACTTCGAACTACACGTTAACACCGAGATACTATAACACCGCAGATTACGAAGGATTTGTGTGGACCAACGGTTCTTGGAATGGAGTTGCCGTACAGGACATGTATCCTTTCACAAGAACATCTGCTGTTTCATATGGAGACAGTGCATACATTCTATACGCGACTGATAATGTGTCCGTGCCGCAAGAAAGCGGACTTTGTCTGACAGGTTTGGAGTTCAACTCAAGCCAAAGAACACTCGGGCGATTTGTAATGCCTCCCTTCGCTGACGAGATCTGCTTCGATCCCGTTGTAATCAGCCTGCCAGACGGAACTCTCTTAGCGATGTGGGATTCGGTTCCATTCAGTGTGATGAACAATGCAACCCCGTTTGAAATCAATAGGATCATCCTGCGATACTCCTATTTTGATCCACAGACCAGAAGCTGGAGTCCCATTCGAAATCTCACAGAAACCGGAATTGCAACTTCACACTCACTATCTTCAGATTCAACAGCACCCTACGCTCTCATTTTCCAAGGGGACAGCATATTTTCAACCACTCAAAACCTGATTGAATACAACCTTCAGAGCGGTCTCGAGTTGCTGAACATGTCCGTCGCCAACATTTCAAAAATAATTTCCTTCAATCATTTCTCTCACGTGGCGGTTCTGCAACTGATTGACGGTTCATACGAGTTACTGAACCTGACATCTCGTGAATTAGTCTCCATACCTCCAATGAGTGCGTGCGAAATGAAAGACGTACAGCTGGCAATGAATTCTTCAGATTCCCTAGGAGTACTGTACAGCAATTCAACCTCAAGTATTTTTGCGATATACAAAATCCCTTCCAGTACTCTTAACTTCAGCATGAATGTTTCTCGGAGCACAAGTCATTTCAGACTCATTCAAGCAGAGCGTGGGTATCATCTCATTGCTTGCGACTCTTCAGGCATAATGAGTTACTTGATAGCACATCAAAGCGTAGAACCAAGTGTTCTTTATCCAATCGAAAATATCACGTCTATGGGTGCAACCATTACTGAAGATGGTGTTCTTGTGTACACCACAGAGAATTATGGAAACTCATCATATCCTCTCCTTAACCTGACTTTGACTTTGATTCCGAAGTTACCATCATTGCTTATTCTTTCGCCAGAAAATAGGACATATAATGTTGGCAATATTCCGTTAGACTTCGAGGTGGACAGGACGGCCAGTTGGATGGGTTACCGCCTGGACGGGCAACCAAACGTGACAATCACAGGAAATGCCACTCTAACCAGTCTTCACGACGGATTGCACAGCTTGATTGTCTACGCTAACGACACTTTTGACAACATGGGAGCGTCAAACATGGTCTCTTTTGTTATCGATACAACTCCGCCTAACATAACGGATGTGCTTCAGACCCCATCTACGAACAATGTTGGACCACAAGACACCGTTAGAATCAGTGCAATAGTTAGTGATGCAATGAGTATGGTGGAGCAAGTCATCTTGAACTACACTAGTGGCAACGGAACATGGACGGCGGTCACCATGATCAATTTAGAAGGAGACACTTGGAACGCTAGCATACCTGCCTTTCCGTACGGGACGTACGCAAACTATACAATTGCAGCTGAGGACAGTGCCAACAATAGCATTACAACCGAGGAAGCATTGGGATACCAATATCAATATTATGTAATACCTGAGTTCCCATCACCACTCATTCCGTCACTATTCATGGCTGTAATCTTGCTCGTAGTCATGATTCGCAGGAGACACGTGCGCTAACAATTAGAGTCTTTAAAGCACTTTTGAAGAATGTTGAAAGAATAGTAAAGTGTAACAAGCTGTAGTGCGCGCGCGACGATCAGACAGACAGCCGTTAGGAGATGAGATCTTTTCAAGGGGTAACCGTTCATACAGCCTGACTCTTGGAGGAAGCGCATACTTGAGCTCCAAGCCTTCTCTTTGCCGGGTTAGTTGTGTGGGTATCAGGACGCGTTTCATTTGTTCACATGGTGTTCATCTGGTCTCAGCCATTTACTTCTCCACAACCACAGCAATGGCAAGACTGTGGATAGTATTATTGCAGCGTAGATTATCACGTAGTCTGTGTTTCCGAATTGTGATATGCCAAAGAATGTAGCGACTGTGTTGGGGAACGAGGTTATCGTGGTTATTACTGTCAAGTAGAATATGACGACTGTCAAGGCCTTTATTGCTGAGTTGATCTTGTTTGATATGGTTGAAAGATATACATTAATTGCGTCTGTCATTATTTCTCTGTATGATTCAACTATGTCTATTTGCCTCGTTAGGAATTCATGTGCTGTATCAAAGAGACCCCGGGCCTTTGTAGTCATGCATGCTGCCTGAGTTTTTCTGAGGTTGAAGATGACCCCTCTTTCGTACCATAGGATTTTGTTGAAGCTCACCATTCTGGACTTTAACGTGAACAGTTTTCTGATGGTAGTTGTGTCTGTTTTTTCCATTATTTCTTCTTCCAAGTCGGCGGTGAGTTCTTCAAGTTGTTGAAGATGAGAGAAGTTGTTGTCAATCATTTCATCCAAGATGTAGTATGCCACGATCGATGGGGGGTCGTTTTTTGTTTTGATCATTCTTGCTTTTGCCAATTCCACTATTTTATGGTATTCCTTCATTTCAACAGTTATCAAGAAGTCTTTTGAGAACGCTATAGTTATGGGGTAGATTTTCTTTGAAGCGATGATTTCGGAAATGACGACAAAGTTGATTATTCCATAGTCTTGTTCCCATCTCAAACTAATGCTCTGGCTGATGTCCTTAATCTCCAAGAGGTCGATTGGTATGTTGGCTTTCTCTGAAACAGCTTCTAGTTCCTCCCTTGTGGGTTCCCTTAGTTCAAGCCAAACATTCGCCAGTTTCAGGTTTTCCAAATCTTTTGGCGTTAATTCCTTTTGGAAATCGCTAGCGAGATCAACGGAGTTTATCATACCTTCAACTCCTCTGGTGTTTTCGGATATTAGTGTTCCTGGAGTTCGGCTTACAGGAGCACGCGCTTTGCATGTCGTGTTTTCGACTTGTAAAATGTTTTCCTATTTCCAGAGAAGCAAAAGCAACGGCCATAGAGGCTATCGCTGTGATCCAGTTCATGACATGCGGGTAAGTTATGTCGAACACGCTTTGAAGTTGAGGAGTATAAAGCACGACTAGCGTTGAGCCCAATGAAGTAAGCATTGCCAGCCACAAGAACTTGTTCTTGAAGATGCCGACTTTGAAGACTGGATACTTGAGAGAACGGCAACTAATAGCAATAGCCAACTCAACCAAAACCACAGAAGTGAATAGCTGAGTGCGTGCTTCGACCAGGTTACTGTTTCCTAGCCATGGCTGATAGTAGAAGTATCCGCATAAGAGAAGAGTAGTTGTTATGATTGGACTCAACACTAGATAGGTTTTGACTTCGCGTGAAAAGACGCTCTCTTTGGGGTCTCTGGGCCTGTTTTTCATCAAATCCGGATCGCCTGGGTCTACGCCCAACGCTATCGCCGGCAAACCGTCTGTGGCAAGGTTCACCCAGAGAATTTGGATCGTTGTAAGTGCAACTGCCGAGCGAGGCTCAGGACTGACAAGCATAACGATAGACAATACAAGGATTTCCATGATGTTGCATTGAAGAAGATAGGTTAGGTATTTCTTGATGTTGCCGTATATTTCGCGCCCTTCTCTGACGGCCTTGATGATCGTTGCAAAGTTGTCGTCTGCCAAGACCATGTCAGAAGCCTCTTTCGTGACTTCGGTTCCAGTGATTCCCATGGCGACTCCGATGTCTGCAGTTTTGAGTGCTGGCGCGTCGTTTACCCCGTCACCGGTCATGGCGACTACATGGCCTTTCGCTTTCCAAGCCTTTACGATTTTCATCTTATGTTCTGGCGAAACTCGAGCATAGACCACAACATTTTCAACCGTCTCGATCAACTGCTCATTGCTGATCTTTTCCAGTTCTTCACCAGTAAGAACTCTGCCCTCTGTTTCGTTTTCCTTTAGCAGATTCAGTGCCTGGGCAACCGCTACTGCAGTCAGTTTGTGGTCTCCTGTGATCATGACGACTTTGATCCCTGCCTTTGCGCACGAGCTGATTGCATCTTTCACCTCTTCACGCGGAGGATCAATCATTCCCATTATGCCGACGAAGACGAAGTCCTTCTCGATTTCCTCATTAAATGAGTGTGTGTTCTCTGGCAACTCCTTGTAAGCAAAACCCAGATTTCTCAAAGCCTGAGTCGCCATCCCTTCTGTTGCTTTCAAAAGCTCTTCGCGGTCTTTGGCAGTCAGTTTTTTGACTTTTCCGTCTTGTAGAATGTTGTTGCAGTGTTGCAATACTATTTCTGGGGCTCCTTTCATGTAAGCCACTTTGCTGTTTCCTACTGTTTCATGAATGGTGGTCATGCGTTTTCTTTCGGAGGAAAACGGGATCTCTGCGATGCGTGGTTCCTTATTTTCAAGGTCTTCTTTCTGTAGGCCGGCTTTGGCTGCAGCCACGATCAATGCTCCTTCCGTTGGGTCGCCTTTCAAGGTCCACTTTGCTTCCTTCTTCTCTAGTCCAGCGTCATTGCACAATGTCGCAATTGTGAGCAGTGTTTGCAGGCCTTTTGATTCGGTTGGATTTGATGCTTTGTCTTCAATGAGGAATTTGCCTGTCGGCTCATAGCCTACGCCTGTAACCTTCACTGTGGTTTGATCGATGAATATGCTCTGGACGGTCATTTCGCCTTTTGTCATTGTTCCGGTTTTGTCAGAGCATATGACGCTTGTGCATCCGAGGGTTTCAACTGCAGGAAGTTTCCTTACTATCGCATGTTGCTTTGCCATTCGATACATGCCCACGGCAAGTGCTCCTGTTACAACTGCAGGTAATGCTTCTGGAACCGCGGCTACTGCGAGGCTTACGCCCCACAAGATCATCTCGAGAATTTCATGTTGCTTAATTATACCCAAAACTGCTACGGCGGCGCAGACGGTAATGGCCATGATTCCAAGCCATTTTCCAACGTTTGCCATTCTTTTTTCAAGCGGCGTCCCTTCCTCGTCTGCTGCTTGAACCATTTTGGCGATTTTCCCAAATTCAGTATTCATGCCAGTCGACGTTACTACGGCTCTGCCTCGCCCATAGGTAACAGTCGTGCCGGTGAAAACAGTGTTTGTTCTTTCGGAGACAGGTGTTTCTGCAGCTAGAGGCTTGGCATCCTTGCTCACGGGCATCGACTCGCCTGTTAAGGCGGCCTCGTCCATCTTCAGGTTCATGACTTCGATGAGTCTAGCGTCAGCAGAAACCTTGTCTCCAGTATACAGCAAAAGAATGTCTCCGGGGACGACGTCGCTTGTTCTTATCTTGATCTCTTTTCCGTCTCGCAAAACCGATGCTGTGGGCGCAGTCATTTTCTTCAGTGCCTCTAGAGCCCTTTCTGCCCTGTATTCCTGAGTAAACCCCAAGACTGCAACTGCTACAACAATCACAATTATGACTGTTGCATCATAAGGTTCGCCAACTGCGAATGATAATGCAGTCGCCACCAGCAAAATTATTACTAGTGTGTTTTTGAACTGTTCAAGGAGAAGCCTCAGTGGGGATTTTCCTTTCTCCTTTTTCAGTTCGTTAGAGCCGAATTCGATAAGGCGCCTAGTCGCTTCTTCTTGTCCTAGACCAGTTCTCTTCGAGTTGAGATCACTCAAAGACTCTTCAATTTCCATTGCATGCCAAGGTCTTGACGTATAGTTCACCACATCAGATGCGCGTTAGCGCGCCGATCATTTCGGCTTTCTCAACTCTTTCATGCTTAATCAATGTTTAGTAAGACTTCTTGAGATCTTCCGTTTCTATACAATCCTCACGACGCGCGTTAGGAGTTTTGATTGTGATTATCTGAGAGCGCGCTGGGGAGCCACTGTCTTTTCACAAAATGCCTATAAGCGATGGTAGCGCGCGCGACAAAAATGAAGCCAAATCTCGTTCTGGTTCGTAGAGCGCGCGCGAACAGCAAGATCCGCGTCGTTGCCACGGTGTGCAGCAGACTGTGCAACGAAATGAAACGCATCCACGACGCCGAGGCCGAAGACGCTCGGAATCATGACCGTACCATACCGGACTGGAGCAACACGGTCGAAATGCTTCTGCACAAAGGCGCAAAAGCCTACAAAACCAGACCCAGCAAACAATGAATCCGTGCCAGTGCGCGCCAAAAATGGCCTTGTAAGTTCCTATTTCCGCGCTCTGGTAGGTATCTCCCGCACAATCCCCTTTTTTCCATGCAAGAGAGCAGTCCGGTCACTCAGCACTGGTCGGAGATTTTCGTTTGGCGCCTGTTGACAAGTGTTATAAATGCAAATAGCAGATACGATACTGATGTGCATAAGGAGAATCTGATTTGAAAAAAGCTTTGGTGATTTTGTTTTCTCTTGTCATTGTGATGCTGCCGATGTTGCTTCACTACGTCTCTGCCGTGCCACTTCCTCCAGAGCTGATAGCCAGATACAGTGCAAATTCACCCACAATCGACGGGTTTTTGGGCAGTATAGAGTGGAACGACACAACAAGATACGCAGTCAACATGACTCGTTATTCAACAACAGAAACAATGGAAACGTGGCTGTATGTCAAGCATAATGGAACGCACATAAATCTTGGGCTTCTTGTGTGGTCCATAGGCACACATGCCTACGACGAGTTTATACTTGCCTTTGATGAGGGGGACGATGGAAACCACGGAATCGGAACTCGCGACTACGCCTTAACACCACTTCAAGAAGACCTAAAAGCATGGAGTAGTGACCAAGTTCTTCATGATGGCTATTACAACGTTAGCTGGTATGCGAAAACTACTGAAATAGACTTTGGCGCAAATGCCACCTACGAAACCGACCATGGCACCTCACCATCAGAAATTGAGTTTTGGGAAGGTTTAGGGTGGGTGGATGACCATTGGGAATGCGAATTCTCAATTCCTTTTGTAGGCAATGACAGCGGAACAGATGATTTCAGTGACCTTTCCTGTACTGTGTTGGATACAATTGGCATGAAGATTCAATACTTCTATACCGGTACAAACTTCTACTATCCCGACGGCGACACAATGGCAGTCAGCACTTATGCTAATTTGAGTTTTCCTCCGCCCACAATAGAGAGCTGTAACACGCATGGAGAGAAAAGAGACAACTTCAACCTATATGAAGAAGTATTTGTTAACGGAACCGAGTTTTCGCCTTTTAAGACCTTCGACTTCTACATAGTGAACGACACAGAGACATGGATAAACGGTACTACTATTCCCACAAGAGTGGCGGGAACCCATATATCATTAATCTCAGATGCTAACGGAACAGTTCTCCCCACCGAAGTGTGGAGTGACCCTGCAACGGTCGGCAAGTACGACATAATCGTCGATGTCAATGGCAACGGTCTCTATGACGTGGGCACAGATGCGTTAGACAATAATGATTGGGAAGTGACCGCCGGCTTCGTGATTCCAGAGTTCGTGTCACTATCCCTTCTTCTACTGGTCCAAATAACAACACTGCTCTCTCTCATAGCTTACAAACGGAAACATTCCATCTGACCTCCTTTTTCTCTTACATAGATGCGTGGAGCAAAGTTTTATCCAACCAAGAGACGTTGAAATCCCCAAAACAATGCGTTTGTTTGTCGTGGGGTCGCTGGGATTTGAACACGTCTCAGAGAGGCGACGTCGCCACCGACTCCCGCAAATCTCCCTTTTTTCCATCAGTGCTGAGAGCGAGACAGTCATCACGCGCCACTAAACGCCTAGGGCGCGCTAATCTGAACCCTATGGTTTGCTGTTCGCGCTGTGTTTCCGAGCCCATTCTTCACGGATTTTTTGCGACATCATTCCGTCCTCCACCATGAACGCGCCATAGTACCCGCAGTTTCTGCATTCCCAGATCGACCACAATTGCGGTAAACCACGAGCAAAAAATATGTCGGTTGATCCGCATCGCGGACAGAACTTCTCTCTTCGTGGTCCACTCATCTTTTGGTCTTTCTGTTTTCCTGACCATTCCATGCAGTACCACGGTTCTCGAACAAGATTCGCTTGATGCTCCCTTCTAAAGTTTGTTGTTTACGGTCACATCGCCGCGCGCGCGTCACCGACAAAGACAATACCGCGATTAACGGTGTAACTGCAATAGTCAAGGACAGGGACGGCAACACCATATTCAGCGTGGCCACGAGCGGCAGCGGTGACATAGCGACTCAAACCGTGAGCCGTGGCTATTATGATCAGGCTCATGGGAACACGTTGCAGGATTATGGCCCGCATACTTTGACAATAAGCAAGGCGGCGCGCGCGGGGGTGGGGTAAATCTTTAATGCTCTGCGGGCGGCTTGTTCTTGAGAGGTCGATGCCATGGGCGCGTTGAGGTTAGACGCGGAACGTCCTTTTGATTTGGAGGGTAGTCTGCGTTGTGGGCAGGTTTTCAGGTGGGAGTTTCGACGTGAGTTTTGGTATGGTGCTGTTGATGGTATGGTTTGGAAGGTGCGGCAGATTGGCGATGTGTTGGAGTATGCGAATGCGGAAGAGAAGAAAGTGCAAGAGTATTTCGGCCTGAAGGATGATTTGCCACGGATATTGGGAGAGATCGGGAAGGACGAATGCTCAAGAAGGGCGGTGAAAGCGTTCAGAGGGATTCGCATATTGCGGCAGGACCCGTGGGAATGCTTGATATCGTACATCTGCGCGACCTGCAAGAGCATACCAGCCATCAAGCGAATGCTCGATGAGCTTTCGATGAAGTTCGGCGGGAAACTCGTGTTCGAAGGGCAAGAGTTCTATGCGTTTCCAACTGCAGAAAAATTGGCGAAGGCTTCGATGAGCATGTTGACCGATTGCGGATTGGGCTACCGCGCCAAGTACCTCAAAGAAACAGCGAAAATCGTGCATGAGAAGACTCTTGATTTTGGCAGACTCAGAGAAGCAGACTATGCCGAAGCAAGGAAGGAGCTCTTGAATTTGCCAGGGGTAGGACCTAAGGTGGCGGACTGTGTTTTGCTTTTTTCTCTGGGAAAAACCGAAGCTTTTCCAGTAGATGTTTGGGTCAAACGAGTGATACTCA
>Ga0315284_10001713_pt1 | contig 31332 bp, 39 predicted proteins | sample YL17G09_16_MG_FD_203696 | JGI IMG/M metagenome (GOLD analysis project Ga0315284, IMG submission 203696) | Sediment microbial communities from Yellowstone Lake, YNP, Wyoming, USA - YL17G09_16 | ecosystem: Environmental > Aquatic > Freshwater > Lake > Sediment | place: USA: Wyoming | collected...
CACATAATTTAAATTGCTATAAATTCCTAAAATATCTTGATCGCTATCGTAATCCTTACAGCCAATTAATACAAATACATTCATCGTTTTAATCACTCCATCTTTTTGATATAAATATCATAATATTAATTATTTTTATGTTTATACTCATTTCTATCCTCTCGTTTTTCATTATCGTTCATAAATTTAAATATAATATAATACAAATCGCATTTTCTACAATAAAAAATAAAAATATTAAAAGTTTGAAATTGGTTAATTCGCTTTCGTTGAATCTGGCTAATTCTTAAATATCTCTGGCACGAAGAACAAAGATGGACTAATGGATTATTTTTATTTGCGTTGTTTTGCGTTATTTTTAATGCGTTGCTCATTTTTAATCCCCTTCGTTTAGAATTTTTGAATAGCGATTTTGCATTTTCTGAAAATTTCCGTTAACATTTTCAGATATTTTGCGAAAAATCTCTTTTTTCTGTGTTTCTGGAAGATTTTCATTTAACTGTTCGTAAAATTCGGCTAAATAGTTTTCTTGGGTATTGAGATCAGTAAGATTTACAACCTTTCGAAGTAAGATCATTTTGGTTTTCTTTTTTGTTAGTTTTACGTATTGGTTCTCGGTCCAAATCTTTTTAAAGACGATATTTTGCAATTTTTTATTTATGTCTAATTTTTCTATGTTTTTTCGTTCGGTAATAAGCATATTTTGATAGAAATGCGACAAAAATGTTTGAAATAATTGAATCTGTTTACTTATATTATCAAGGAACATAACTCGTTTCCGTAAGACCATCGTTTTCGTATTCGCGTCAAGTGAAATGAAATATCTTCTTTGATTTCTTTCGTGTATATAAGCGTACATTCTAATATTTCGAACAATAAAAAAAAATAAAAGCAGATAAACCTTTTTAAAGGTGAAAGGTGATTTATTTAATTGAGGAATAAACTTAGTCGTGCGGACGGTTTTTTTTTCTCAATTATTATTACCTTTCTTTTTTGTTCGAACCTCCACATTTTTTTCTTTTGCGTTTAATTCTGCAAGTTTTGCGTTTTGCTTTTCTGAAATTTCTAATTCGTCAAGCTTCTCAAGTTCTTCGTTGATTTCGTTAACTCTGTTATTGATCTTTTTTAAACGCTCAATCGCCATTTCAACTATAATTGAATCATTTTTATTATCACTAATCAATGGGCTCACCTAATTTTTGTTCCTTTTCAATGATATCGTTCGCAATTCGTTGAATTGAAGTATCTTTTTCCGTAGCTCTATTTTTAAGAAATTTCCAATTGTTTTTTGATACCACTATTAATTTTTTTTGATGCTCTTCTTCTTGCGAAATTTTTTGTCAACTCTTTTTTTTAATTAAAAAATTTTACTTTTTTATTTTTTAATTTATTCTAAATAACTAATAAAACTGGGTTATATATATAGTATATTATTAATATTATTTTAGCTTGAGGCTAACGAACTCAGATATCTGGCGGGAAATATATAATATATATACCTAAAAAATTACTAAGGTCATAGTATAAAAATACGATTTGCGATCATTATGATCGCAATTATAAAATAAGAACGAACTTTATTAAAATGAGTTTTAATGCGAATATAACAAAAATTAAGAAAGTATCTTTTTTGATAAATTATATTTTCCGAAAAAATATATATTTTTAATAATTGGTTAATAACAAAAAAATCGAAAAAATTAGACTAAAAAAAATATAGAAAATTAAAATTCAATATTTAAATATGGATTATATTTTTCTGCTAATTCCTTGTGTCGTTTTAGATCAAATTTTGTGTAATTATTAAAGTTTACTCCTAATATCTTGTGTCCTAAAAGAATCGAACAATCTCTATCGCTACATTTCATTTCATCATTTCTAAAATCGTTTATCGATCGTCTAAATGTGTGGCATGTTATTTCGTCTTTAATCTTTAATTTTTCTCTTATGTTTTTTAAAATAAGGTTAAAGGTTCTATTACTATATGTTTTATTCGTTTGAGTTAAAAATAATCTTGGATTATCTACATTTAATTTTTTTCTTTCAGAAACATATAGTTCAAGTAATTTTCCTAAACTTTCGCTAAAAAAATAATATTTTAATCCCGTTTTTCCGTACGTTTTTATATATCGTTCGTTAAAATTAATACCAGAAAACTCTAAATTTATGGCTTCGCCCTTACGTGCCCCTGTCTCTATGATTGTACGGAAGATCAGATAATGTTTGTAATTAATATTTTTCAAGAAAGTAAGAATCTTCTGAATCTCTTCTTTTGTTGCGTAAATTTCTTTATTTGTTTTTACAATTCCATTTTTAAGAACAGCTCCATCCCAGCTTATACTTCTCTGAGGAATTGTAATAGAGAACCCTTTATAATTTTCCATAGTAAATTGAATAAATGAGATTAATATGTGCCATTTATTTCGCCTCGTAGTAATATTAACTGTATCCAAATTTTTTAACCAAATAAAATAATCGCCTAATTTTTTTGTTGTAATGTCAAAAATATGTCCTGAATAGTTAAAATATTTTTCACAAAAAAAATAATTTAAACTTGATTCACGCATTTTTAGCGATTGCTTTGAATGTTTGTAATGATTTAAATAATCCGTTATTAGATTTTCGTTTGTTGTTTCTTCGTTTGTTGGTTTTTTTGTTTTAGGCATTTATTTTGATCAACCCTTTTTTGTTGTTATCCATAGAATATTTTAACGAACCATTATCATTTTTAATAGATAGCACCTTTAAGATAGTGGATTCGTCATAACCTAATATTTCTACAATATCTTTTAAATTAACATCCTTATCTTGAATCAATTTCTCTACCTTAGAATCTATGTCTTCTAATTCGCTTTTATTGAGTCTATTACTTATAATTTCAATATATTTTTGTTTTTCAATTAATAATTCCATTTTTTCCAATAATAAATCTGCCTTTTTGTTGTTGTTAGTTGTACCAACTAATATTTGTTTTATTTGTTCTTTAGAAAAACCGTTTAAACCTTTGGATTCAAATACTTCTGGATTTTTTATTCTTGTAATTTTGTCTAAAATAGATTGGCGAATAAACTCTGATTTAGTACAATTAGAAAGGTTAGAATACTCTTCAATATCGTTATATTCCCTTTCTGAAACGTAAAATTGTATTGGTTTGTTCCTTTCTTCTTTTCTTTCTTCTTTACTCATTTTTTTAATCACCATTAATTTATTTGTTACACAAATAGTGAAAAAAATTGTATATAAAGTTAATGAAAAATTCATGATAAATAGAATTGAAAGAATAGTTTCACGAAGTGATCGGTAATAGTCCTTTTTTCATTTGATTCGACATTAGTTCTTTTAATATTCCCGTTTATATTTTACTATCGATGGTGTGAAGAACGCACAAGAACATCTCGTTCTTATCACTCTCGAAACAATCTATTTCTTTTACCATTGTGTCGAAATTAACATGATCAATAGAAAATGTAATTATTTAGGTATAAAAAAGAGTAGGGACAATCATTTCAGCCTCTGTTGATAAGTAGATCGGTTTCTGATCAACTGATGATTTTTCAAGCAAAAGTTCTAACACCTTCAATTCATCATTTTTTTGTTTTAAAGTAGAAATCCTCATCATTTTCGTTATAAGGCAAATGTTCTGGTTCACTGATAGTATTTAAAATTCTTTGTTGAATCCTTTGAGCATCATTATAATCATTATAACTTATCAAATTCGTTATTTTATAATCTACCTCAACACGATATACTTCTAAATCGGAGTAATCACTTCTAAGTTTTGAATCTTGGATTTGTTCTTTCACATAAGCATGACATCGATTTATTTGAGACTTTGGGATAAGAATTCCTAATTCTAACTGAACTAAATGAAAGATACCATAATATAAACGATTTATAGCAGTTCTGAAGAAAATCTCTTCCGGAATAGATTCACCTTTTGATTTAACAAGATAATCAGCAATTTTGAAATAGTTATTTGGATTCATTTCCGTTATTCCCTTCTGATGATTAGACGAAATTTTTGCTGAGTTTTTCTAAACTTTTTAAATTCCTCTACGCTTTTCGAATTTTTCGCTAAATATACCTTAAAATTATCCTCAATTGCATCCTTAATTTTCAGATTATCAAATTTATCATTATTAGGATATATAATTTTGACCATAGGCTCAATATAATCTTCATTTGGGAAATTGAATAGCGTAAATATGCATTTCTTTGGTTTATAATCTTTGTTACGGAAATAATTGATTAAAAATGCCGTAAGTATATTAGTAAAATCATTATATATAGGATTAGATTTTAAATATGCTGAAAAGCCATCAGAAATTTCAATAATTTCGAATTCTTGATAGTTTTCAAGATAATTCTGCTCTATTATATGGTCACATCCACTCTCATAATTAGCACTAAAGGAGTTAAGATTATATATTTGAATTTTAAAATTTTGAAGAAGTAAATCTTCTAAATCCAATTTAATGTCTTTTTCTTTGAATGAATCATAACTTGACTCCATCATTTCAAAGAATCACCATTTTCTTTTATTTTTAACGGTTCTGGATTATATTTAATATCATAATAATGCTTTCTTTGCACCCATTTAAAACCTTCATGTTTAGTAATTGCAGCAACTTCAATAGGTCCTCCTACAACTGATGCTCCAGGACAAAACCTTGTGTAATTAATTGTTAGCTCAACTAAAAATTTCGCCAAATCGATTGCATCTTGAATAGGCATGGCGGGTATTACCATTTGACTTTTAAATCCTTGTTGGCATTTATTCACTATCTCTTTTATTTTTTCATTATCTTGGATATATTCCGTTAAGATATTTGGCAATATTGGACTTACTCCAAAATATAATCTTGAAATTGCTTCAATTTGACCATTCCATGAGAGACCCGTCTCTTCTTTGGCTCGTATTATTTTAGGTCCTTCACATTCACCTTTCAAAATTTGAAAGATCCATTCTTCAGCAAGCGTTTCTCCAGATGAGTATCCCACTATGACAAAACCTAAACTTGGTCTTTCTACTTTAACCCAATCTTCAAAAGCTTTGTTATATTTGTCATCATATATAAATTTCTTGAAATTATTTACGATACTTTCAATTGTATAATTTTTAGAATCAATATGCCACTCACTATTCGGATCAGAAAGCTCTTTTCTAAAATCCTTTGCTAAAGTCGAAATTGAAGCTTGCCCAATACTACCTGATCCCCAAGTTATTGCTCCAATTGGAGTTCCCTTTAAAAAATTAAAAATTTTATTAGCATTCTCATATACTTTCACAACCCCAATACGACCAAGGGGATCTTTTCCTAAGATAGTTGCTGCACTGTCTGATGCTAAAATTACTCCATCATTAACTTTAATTGAAATTGCAATAGTCATTTCTAATAATACTAATCTTTTCTTGTTTAAATATACAATTAGTTTTAAAATATAAAATCTATTATGATAAGAAAGTAAAAATCAAAAATAAATGTGATTTAATACCCTCATGGGAAGTTAAAAGGTTCTGAGGTGAGATTAAAAGAATATAAACAATTAGGAGTTGCATCACGAGACGGGAGATACCAGAAAGAAAGAATGAGTAGGGACTATGGACCGATACATATAGCGACCTTGCGTGTGCCACACGATGATTTTGCCGCCGATCTTTTTGGTCGACATTTAAATCCTTTTATTTTTTTATAGATTCTAACTTCTATATTAATGTGTTAAAAATTATTTTTCTCATCCGATTAAAATAAACGATTATTAAATTCGTTTTTAATTTCTTAGTTGGTAGGTCTCCCTTTTTTTCTGATCTTGTAGTTCCGTTTTTAACAACCTTACCTAACGCTTCAAAATTCGCAATAATATCGGTAATGATTTTAACATGTTCAGTGTTTGCTTTAATTAATTCCATTTGGATTTTTTGGTTCTCAAGTAATTTTGAAATAGCTTCCTCACTCATTATACACATTGGATTATAAAGTTCTGGATTTTCAAGTCGCTTAAATTTCTCAAAAACAGCGTCCTTAATAAACGCAGATATTGTATTAAAAACACAATCAGTTGCATACTGTACTATTCTTAATCTTACTTTTTCTGGTATAGAAAAACGAAGACATTTATAACCATACGTTTTCCAAGGTCTTTTTTGGGATTTATTATTGTTTTTATTATTCTCCTCTAATTTGAATCAAAAATTATATGAACTTCTATTTCATGAAATCATCGTAATAGTCCTTAAATGTTTACGAGGATGATATTCCGTTTTTTGAGTTGTTTATATCTTTCATTTATTTATGATAGTAAACGACCTAAATAAAAAGGTAATAGGAAAATTTTTTAAAGAAATTATTGTGGACGACGACGACGGAGAGGACATCGTATACGTGTTTCCAGATACAAAAGAATTTATTGCAGTACTTAACAGAAAATTTATTAACAAAAAGTTAGCTTCTGAAGAATAAACTTAAATCTTATATAAATTCTGAAAAAATCAGTACCTACCCAATAAATTTTTATTCCTATTTAACGATTCAAGAAAAGAAAAATCTAAAAAGGTTTTTTAATTGAAAATTATTTTTTTTTGATTTTTTTCTGGTTCGGTTTTTAAAGAATAAAAGAAGTGTAAGTACGAAGTTTTTATTATTTGGAGATTGATAATAATTTTAGTTCAAAAATTACTATAGAACAAAAATAGAAATGGAAACATTATAGGAATAATAGTTTGAAGTACTAAAAAAAGGTTAAATAGTATAAATTGCTTAATATTAGACATTAATTAATAAATATTATTTTTTATTATTCTATTATGGGTATCGAAGATTTAACTGAAGTAGAAGTACTTTATGGAATTTTTAATTTCCTATTTGTTAGTTTATTAATTAGCATCGGAATTCGAATTATTATAAAATATTTTTCCCTAAAAAGAAAGGAATTTTTTTTTGTAGGATTAACTTTGATTTTTTTCACATCAGCATATTGGTCAGTATTTATAAATTTTTTACTTATTATCTTTTTCGATTTAAAACTTCTACCTCCAATTTCTATTTTCATAGAAAACGCATTTGTTCCTTTTAGTGTTATATGCTGGAGTTATGCGTTTGGTGAGTTAGTTTATCCAAACTATAAAAAGACATTTATTACGCTTACCTTATCATTTTGCATTCCCTATGAAGTCTTTTTAATAATTTTTACAATAATAAATCCTGATGTCATAGCTATTCAAGTTAGTACTTTTTATACTCAACATGGTCCCATTCCAACGATTTTCAATATATCCCTGATAATAGTTTCTTTTATAACCGTTACAATATTTACGCATGTCTCAATGAAATCTGATAACCGAATTATCCGTCTCAGAGGAAAATTACTTCTTATTGGAGTATTATTAATTGGTACTGGAATGATATTAGATACGATCGTATTAATAAGTTTATTAACCCTATCTTTAACGAGGCTTATTTTTATCGCAGGGGCTATTTTATATTATTTTGGCTTTTTTTATTCCGAAAAAGCATAAATTCTTATAATCTCGATAATTTTATTTTTTGACCCCCTTGGGCAGGGTTGAATCTCTATACTGAGAGGACCGCAAAATGCTCAATAGCGGAAAATTGCCTGATTTAAGGTTTCATGAATTTTTGTTGTCAGATTTTATATTCCCAACGAAGCATCACCCTGATTGGTGGGTACTTGAGCAATATCTTTTGTAGGAAAGATGCAAGCTCGTAATTGTGAACTCGATAAGGCCAGGGATGGAGCAGTCGTAAGCAGAGGTGTTCACGCTTTCTGGTGTTGGTGTGGAGGGGTATAAGATCAAAGACGACAATATGGATTGGAATCGAGAGTCAGGTTTTTAAAAAATTAATTTTCTAATATTTTTTTTGTACTCGCACATTTTATTAAATTATTAAATATATTAAAATCAGAATATAAAATATATTTATCAACTTTTAAAAAAATAATTATTATAACTATTAAAAATTTTAAAAAATGTAGATTTTTATGGATTTTGAAAAAATTACTGAGCTGGTAATAGAATTAGAAGTTGACGATATCGCGAAGGCTATAAGCGAAGCGCTTGACGAAGAGAAGGACCCTTTTGAAATATTAGACGCTTTAACAAAAGGTATGGACGAGGTGGGGCGCAGATACGAAGAGAAAGAGTATTATTTAACAGAGCTAGTATTAGCCGGCGAAACGATGAAAGAAGCGTTTAAAGTATTGCAACCTGCGATAAAAGCAGCCGATAGGGCAGAAAAGAAGGTTAAGGTGATTTTATGTACTGTAAAAGGAGATAATCACGATATCGGTAAAAATATTCTTGCGTCGTTGCTTTTAAGTGCGGGATTTGAAATTTACGATTTAGGAATGGATGTAAACGCGGATATAATAGTAGAAAAAGTAAAGGAAACGGGAGCAACGATATTAGGATTAAGCTCTCTGTTAACTATGACCGTTGACGAGATTAAAGTGGTTCACGAAGCTTTAAAAGCAGCTGGACTTCGAAATAAAGTTAAGTTGATTGTGGGAGGCGCACCATTAAACATGGAACTCGCAAAGAAGTTAGGTGCTGACGATTACGCAGACGACGCCGTAGAGGGCGTAAAACACGTTAAAAAATTAGCGGGAATGATAAAATAAAAGGTGAAATGTAAATGGATTGTAGAGAAAGAGTGTTAACGGCATTGAATTTGGAAGAACCAGACAGGGTTCCTTGTCATACAATCTTAATAGACGCTAATAATGTCGACGAAATACTTGGAAAACCACAAATAACCGATTTTGATACCGTTGCTAAAATTCGAAAGGAAAATCCGAATAGTTGGGCCGAGGAATTAACTAATTTATTAGAAAGCGTAGAAACTTCTGTTTTTTCTCGATGTGTAGAAGCTGCTGCGAAAATTGGGCTCGATTGTATGCAAGTTGGAATTATTCCCTATTATTTTTTTGACGATCCAAACGATAAAAGGTTATTATTGAAAGATTATTTTGGTAGAGTGTGGGAGGTAAAAAATAATAAGAATAATTTTAATCCTTATTATTTGTACGGAACCCTTAGGTTAGAAAATTGGGAAGAAGTAAAAAAAAATATAGAAGGCACTCTGACTGAAAAATACAGCAAAATTGCTAAAAGGTTTTACAAACGAATAAATAAAAAGCATAAAGATAAAATTTTTGTAGCGATTACAAACGATTATTTAGGAACTTTTGAGAGCGCTTCGCAAGGTATGGGTATGGGTTATTACGCTAAAATGCTTCATAAAAATCCTAAATTTATCAAGGAAGTATATAAGGTTTTTGCTACGTTCACAAAAGATCTTTACATGAGTTTTATGGACGCTGGAGCAGAGCTTTTTATTGAATCGGGGGACCTTGCGTACCATACGGGTCCAATGATGAATCCTAAATATTACGACGAATTTTTATTACCGGCTTATAAAATAATTACAGACGCGGTTCACGAAAGAGGGGGAAAAATAGTGCTCCACTCAGACGGACAAATAACTCCACTTTTAGATTTTATTGTTAATTGTAATTTTGATGGATTACACAGCTTAGAACCTACTGCAAATGTCGATTTGGCGCTGATTAAGAAAAAAGTTGGCGATAAATTGTGCCTACTGGGTAATATTGACGTTTCGCACGTGCTTGTTAATGGAACAAAGCAAGAAGTGTACGACGCTGTTAAATTTGCCATTAAGACTGCAGGTCCAGGTGGAGGTTTTATAGTATCAGCGGCAAACATGCATCCAGCTGTTAAGGTACAAAATTTAAAGTGGATGATTGAAGCTACAAAGAAATTCGGAGAATATCCGCTTAAAATATAATGCTTACTCTTGTTTTGTTTTCATTAACAAATTTTTGCAGAAATGCCTGAAATATTTTGGCAAATTCTTATTATTGTTGTTTTTCTTCAACGTGAAGTTTATATTTACAAAATGAAGTTCCATTAAAAAGAATACATTTTTTAATTTCTCCTTTAAATTTATAATTTGGCTCAAAAGAAGTTAAAAAACTTTGGGTGTAGGGAATACAAACAGAATCTTGAAATTGTTTAGCAATTTTTATATTCCAGCTTCCTCCAATTGGACAAAAAGGTTTTTTATACGTAATCGTAACATCGTAATTTTTATCGTCTACTTTTAAGATTTTTGTTTTTCCGTTTAAAACTTTATACATTTTTTTTAATCCTTTCTCAAAATTTACTATATTCATTTTTTGGTACATTTTACCTAACTTGGTTCCTAGGTCTGTGGATATAGCTTTTGATATATCTTGATTTCCAAAATTCATCATCGCTTTAAAGTAAGCTTGAAGAAATTTAACTGCTGCCTTAGTCATAATATTCTTATACTTAAGTATTTAAAATTCGGTTTCGTAATATAAATTTTTTAAACTTATTATATTTTATCTATATTTAAATTCATAATAAAGTGATTATTAATAGGTTATCTATTGATTAAGGTAAAAGTGATAAGCTTTTACATTTTTAATTCGGAGAATATCCGCTTAAAATATAAGTTATTATTCTTGTTTTGTTAACATTAACGAATATTTACAGAAATGCGTGTTATCGCTGACTACGCAGGAATGTACGTTTATTTTATAAGTATATGTTGGATCTAGTTCTTTCAAAAATCCGAGATAATATGGGACGCATATTGCCTTTTGAATGAGTCCTTTTCTTTTTTTATCGAATTTTCCACCAATAACGCAAAATTTCCGTCTATACTTTACTTCAATTTCGTATAAATTATCGCTTTTTTTTTCAATTCGATATTTTGTTTTTAGTACCTTGAAACTTTGATTTAAACCGGATTCTATTTCGGTAATACCTCTTTTTCTATAAATTCTGCCTAAATTTGCTCCTAATTTAGCAGATATGGTCCTTGGAAGATTTTCTCCTCCGAGTTCAACCATTTCTTTAACGTACGCTTGTAAAAATTTTAAAGCTGATTTACTCATTATACCGCGATCTTAATATAAATATACAAATAAAAATTTGATTAATTCTTAAAAAAAAAAAAAAATTTTGATTTACTGCTGTTTTTCTTCAATATGAAGGATATATTTACAATAAGAACCTCCACCAGAGATAATACATTTTTCGATGTCTCCCTTATATTTTTTAGTAGCGTCGTAAGAAGTTAAGAAGCCTAGCGTGTAAGGGGTGCAAACAGATTCCTGAAATTGTTTGGCGAATTGCGGATTATAATGACCGCCAATTGGACAAAAATTTCTCTGATATTTAATCGTAATATCGTAGGTTTTGTCGTCAATTTTTAAGATTTTTGTTTTTCCGTTTAAAACTTTATACATTTTTTTTAATCCTTTTCCGAAAGTTAATATATCCTTTTTTTGGTACATTTTCCCTAATTTAGCTCCTAATTCAGCGGATATTGCTTTTGGTAAATTTTGGCCCCCCAAATCCATCATTTCTTTAATGTAAGCTTGAAGAAATTTCACTGCCGCTTTAGTCATAATATCCCTATACCAAATTTAAATTTTAATAAACACTATTTTGATAAAATACTATATATATTTTTGCTTAATTGAATTGCAAAAAAAATTATTTCTATTGAAAATAATTATAAAATATTTAGAGCAAAAATGATAATTTTGTTGGTTTTAACAATTAAAAAGATTAAATAATTTAAAAAATGGTGTAATTTAACTAGCTTTTTCGCTCATTGTTAAAATATAATGACAATATTTTGTATTGTTTAAAGCAATACAATTCTTTATTTCAGCTTTAAATTTTACTTTAGGGTCAAGCTCGTTTAAAAATCCTAAAGTATACGGAATGCAGATATTGCTGTTTATAAAAGTTGCTCGCTCCTTTGATTTACAATCTCCTCCAATTGGACAAAATTTATTTTTATGCTTTACAATTATTTCTAGAGCGTTGGAATTACCGTTAATATTTTTGATTTTTGGTTTAGCGTCTAAAACTGTGTAAATTTGCTTTAGATGAGTTTCTAAAGATGCGTTTGGATGTCGGTTTTTGTATAATTTGCCGAGTTTAGAGCCGAGTTTTGTTGAAACTGATTTAGCAAGATTGTCTCCGCCTATATCCACAAGCTCACATACATAACTCTGGAAGAACTTTAAAGAATCTCTTGCGATAAAACCTTACCCGTGTAATTATTTTCCATTTAAAAATAAAATAAATCTATACCTAATAAAAATATTTAAATTTTTTATTTATGTTCTATTGAATCAAACAAAGAAAAGAATTAATAATTTTTTTATTTTTTGAATTAACAATTAATTTTTTTTAATATAAACCTTAATAACAAATCTTTGTCTTCGTCTGCGTAGTCTATTCCTATTCTTTTTGCGGTTATAACGTCGCTTTTGTTGACTTTTTCCCCTTCAATGACATAGAGTTTTGAATCTGGAGAGCACGAGTCTTTTCCATTGAAATCTTCCTTGGTTATGTTAAAAGCCATACACATTTTACTAGGTCCGTCAAGCAAATTTTTATAATTTTTCCCTATTTTTACTCCTCGATTTTCCTTCATAAAATTAAGCCCCTCAATAGGAAAAAGTTGTCTAATAAAAACCGCGCAAGGTTTTCCTTCGGGCTCAGTAATAATGTTCAGACAGTAATAAGTTCCATAAATGTAATACACGTACAAAGTACCGGGCTTTTCGTACATGATTTTCGTTTTTTCTGTTTTTTTATTGTTGTAACAATGACACGCTTTATCGTTTGGACCAAGATAAGCTTCAACTTCGATTATTTTTCCAATCATAGCACCATTATCAACTTCTCTTACCAAATATTTTCCTAATAAGTCTTTAGCTACAATTTGTGTATCTCTTTCAAAGAATTCTCTCGATAAACGCGTTCCTGATAACATTTCTAAAAATTTAATTTTTTATTATATTAATACTTAAATCTCAATTTTAAACTTGAAATATTATAAAATTTATTTAACTTAACGATTTAAAGCAATTTTATTCAAGTTTTCTTTAAGAAAAACTTCTAATTTAGCGTTGGAAGCGACAAATGGAAATTTAGAGTCAATTGATAATTTTGCGTTAAAATTATTCCCATCTTTGGAAAATATTTTACCACCTGCTTCTCTTAAAATTAGCATCCCTGCAGCAGTATCTACTAATCTGCTATTTTCCACTAAATCTACGAAAGCGTCAACGCTTCCTTTAGCAATTTGGCACAAACTCAATGCCGTGCTTCCCATAACTCTTATCCTATAAAATTTATTAATAATTAAACTATATCTTTTCAATTCCTCTAATATTTTTCTCATAGGAAAATTCAATTCAAGAATACAATTTTTTGAAATATCATTGTCGGACACATAAATTCTTTCGTCGTTAAAATAAGCGCCTTTACCCTTTTCTGCCCAAAAGATATCCTTCGTATTTAAATCTATTACAACTGCTTTATTCAAGTCGTCTGTAGTATCTCCTCTTGCGTAAGCTATCGAAGTCGAACAAAAGGGTATACCCCGTATAGCGTTATTAGACCCATCGACGGGATCTACAATCATTTTTTGCTTTGTTTTTATAGCTTCTGATTTATTTCCAATATATTTTTCGCCAACCTCTTCGCTTATCAATAAGACATCGACAGATTCTCTTTTTAAACAATCAAGAACAACTTGTTCGGCAATTAAATCTATGTGCATCGATATATCTCCTCCAGCACCTCTTTGATATTTTTTTGCTGATTGTTTTGAACCTAAAATTGGACTAATCTTATCGTATATAGCCAGTGCCATACTTTTTAAGAAATCAATTGTGAATTCCATAGTTCTCAATAAAATAATACAACAATTGGTTTATTGTTAAAGTAAAACAAATAGAAACAATACTTTGTTCAATTTTTTCCTATATTGAATGGATATTAGAATGAAGGAGACTTTTAATTTCAATCCTCTTTTTCAAAAATTTGGTATATATTCTTATCTATTATCCATTTTTCTACAATTAATTTTTGGTAATTATTTTTATCCTTTACATCGAAATTATTATATACGGTACTTTTAGGAATCCAAAATTCGTTTCCGGTATCTAACGTAATTAATAACGCTTTTGGACTTTCCACCTTAATTTTCGCTTTAATTTCTATCGCGTTTTTATTTAAATCGTATTCCGTAGTCTCAACAACTTTTAATCCTAATTTGGCTGTTATGTTTTCTGAAAATACGATGTAATCGCTCTCTTTAATTTCTTCATTTTCGTCTTTAGAGTCTTTAGATTCGAACTTTCCAGAAGTTGCAAACGCAATTTTTTCGTTTAAAATGTGTTCAAGTAATAGAGTTAAAAAGTTAGTGTTTGGAAATTTTAATTTTTTATTATAATTACCGACTTTAATTCGCAAAACGTTTAGATCGTCGCTTTCCCAACCAACAAAAATCTCCGTTCTCTCGTTTTTAAACACGTGGTATCCTCTCCAATTTAGACCTCGTCTTTTTAAAACTTCTAAAATACATATCAATTCTTCGACGAACAATTTTACCGTTTTTCCTTCGGTTTCTTTTTCCCATACTCCATCTTCTTTTCTTTTAATGCATTGAAGAAAAATATATGGAGTTTCTTTTGCCGGAGATTTTAGAATAACAGCACTTTTTTGCCCAAAAAAGCTTTTCTCGTGTATATCTGCCATTTTAACCAGAAAATTAGGTTTTTAAGTGATTATATCGTGTTTTTTATAAAACTATATGTTTTTTTTAAATTAATGTTTTTTACACTTATATAGTACTGTATTAAGGAGAGTTGTTAACATTAAATATTTATAACGTATATTATGTATTTATTAATTGTAAAAATTGAATTATTATATTTTTTATACTTAATATAAAATGATTTTTAATTATGACTAAAGATAAACATAAAGGCTCCGAATTTGAAGAAAAAGAAGAAGTAGAAAAAGAAAAAGAAGACAATAAAAGTAAAAAGGAGAAAGAACATTATATTTACGCTAAAGTCTCTGATCACACTCGAGAAATAATTGATAAATTGAAAGAGGAAGGTAAAACAATCTCTTATATCATACAATCTTCGATCGATATTTATAATATTTATCATTCTTCTCCGAGAGAAATTAAAGACTTTGTTGCCGAATATCAAAAAGACTTCGGCGGTCAAAAGGAACTAGTAATCGAAGCAATTAAGCGCCTTGAAGCGAGATACCATCGAGAGAAAGCAACGGACGAAATCTTATGGGAACGCGCAAGAGATGAAATGAATGTTATGTTAGTTGGAAAAAAATTTATAACGCAATTCATTGGAATCGCAGAAGCTTCTAATTACGCGCTAGACGATTCTCAAATAAGAATTCTTTCCATTGATCCAATCCTTTGGTTTGTGGGAAAACCTTTAAAAGAATTATCGTTAGAAGAGTTTTTAAACGCAATAAAAAAGATTTGGACCGTATTTAACTATTTTAATATGATAGAAATAAAAAAGGAAAGCGGAAATATTTTTTACGTTATGCTCAATCATCGCCAAAATAAAAGTTATAGTACTTTTTGGTTAAATTTTTGTAAGCGATTATTCAAATTAAACGATCTAGCGTTTAATTGCGATATTGATGGAGAAGCGTACGAAGAAACGCTTTCAATTAAAATAAAATTGTTGCTATAATTTTATATGTTTTCAGCATTTTTCTTTTTTTTCGGTCTAATCAATATAATATGAACGGTTACTGCTATTGCGATTAAAATCAAAACAACTTTAACCCAATCAATTTTGATTATTAAAAACGCAGATATACTTATAGTGATCCATAATAGACTAATTGTAAAAATCTTGACTTTAATCGGCATTCCTTTTCCTTCCAAATAATTTTTAATGTATGGCCCCAAAATTCGATTGTTTAACAACCATTCGTGAACTCTTTTAGAACTTCTCGCGTAACAAAACGCTGCGAGCAATAAAAAAGGAGTAGTAGGCAAAATAGGAAGTACAATTCCTATAATTCCTAACGTAAGGGATAATGTTCCAAGCGAAAAGTATAACCCTTTTACGAATTTGCTTCTTTGCTTATGAATTTCTTTTTTTAAGTTAGATATATCCGAATCCTCTATATCGCTAATATTTGACGCCCTAAAGCATTATAAGTTATAAAAATTGTCTATATATAAGAATTTAAGTAAAAAATTTAATTAAATAACAAGGATTAGTTTAAAATTTTTTACATTAATTCGATTTCAACTAAAACAGATTCGGGGATCTGTATTTTCATTATTAAATGCATTGATTTCTCGTCAGTAATAATTTCAAAGAGTCTTTTATGGATTCGCATCTCAAATTTAGCCCAAGTTGCCGTTCCTTGGCCAGAAACGGCTTTTCTTACGACTACTTTTAATTTTTTAGTAGGAAGAGGGATGGGACCATACTTTTTAATGCCCGTTTTTTTACAAACGCTCTCGAGTTGTTGGCATACGGTTTTTAAGGATTCTAGATCTATGGATGATAAACGTATCCGAGCTTTTTGTATGTTTCGATCACTTCTTTTTAAAATTTACGAATCATATTTGTATTTTTATAGAGAATTTATATAGAGAATTTATATAGATAAATAAACTTTTTTATCGTTCTTCAAATAGGTGTTGAGTTAAATCAATATTTGGATAATGAAGTAAATATTAAAAAAGAATCTCCCGAAAAAATGAGCGAAAAAAATTATATAATAATCGAAGTGGGGCACGAAGGAATCTATAAACTATGGTATTTAGCAAAGGACGAAATTAAAGCTAAAGAGATTGCGTCTAAGGTAAAAAAAATAGTAGCGGCGAAAAGAATGCGTTTTCTTCAAAAAAACAAGGCTTTTTATAAAAAAGGTGATAACGCAGAAGAAGCACAGAAAGCAGAAGACTTTATCTGCGTTCAAGAATGGAATGGAAAAGAATTTAGTTGCTGTTGCGAAAAGCTTGGAGTATCACCATCTAAACAAATCTATTTTTAAAGAATTGCTTTACAAATTAAAATAGATTTATCAATTATTTTTTTGCATATGTTTAAATTCCTATAATGAATAATATTTTTAGATGCTTTATTTAAACTTGTAAAATCGAAAAATTTATGATTGAGAAGTCCCGAGAAGAAGAAGATTACATGGAAAGATTTCTTAAAGAATTTGTAATTTTCATAAAAAATTTCAATTTACTTAAATTGTATTCCGTGAATAAAGTAAGTGAAATTTCTAAACGCATATCTGAATCGTCTAATCTTGACGAACATTTAATTTCAAAATGTTTGAATTTGTTAATAAAAATAAATTTGTTTTTACCAAGAATAGAGCTAATAGATAAATCTGGTATTAAGATCCCATTAGACCAACTAGACATGCAAAATTCTTATGTAAATCCTGACCAGTATTATATTAAATTATCAGATCTATATAGTTCGACTCATGTTCCTAAAAACGAATTTATAAAATATCTGCAAGACTTTTATCAGAACATTGATTCGGAAGGTATTAGAATTAGTTGTTTAAGTATCATAAGTCAAGTTGATATTACTAAGAAAGAATTTTTTGAATTTTTTGAGTACGCCGCTGTTTCAGATTCTAGCAGTAATGTTCAAAACGCAGCAAAAAGAATTATATTAACAAATTACTCGGTTAAAGGAATTAAGTTATTCAATCATCTATTAGAAAATTACGAAGTGTACAGTCTCCCTGCTCTGTACAAAATGATTGTACTCCACATGGAAGACATTCAAAACGACGTATTACCGGACTATAAAAAAATTTTGAGCAAAATAAGCGAAAGGTATTATAACGAATATAAAAAAGACATTAGAGAATACTCTTTTATCTTTTAAGGACTAATTTTTAAATTTAGTAATTGTATTGTTATGGAAAAATTAGAAAGTATTTGTTGTATTTGTGGGCATTCCTTACACGAACATTTCGAAGAGGAACGGTGGTTTAGATGCCACGCAATAGGACGCGATTATTATCAATGCGAATGTAGGATAATTAAGGATTTAGAGACACCATTAGAAGAATACAATTATTTAAAAAGGAAATTCGAAAGCATTAAAGGGCTTTCGTCTGAAACGCCTGAAGATATATTTAAAAACCTTTTTTGCAACAAAGCAGAAGAATGCCTGTATTTTATACAAAATCATTTGGATAGAAATCCAAAAATTTTGCATAATAAATTAAGAATAAAAAACTCGAGAATACCGGTAAGTCTTATTCTCGAATTAGAAGAAAATAATTTAGCAATCTCGCAAGTTTTGGAAGAATATCCTTCGTTGTCTGAAGAAATTGTGAAAAAAATATACGAATTTAAAGATTATTTAAAAAAATTAGTTTGAAAACAAAAAAAGGTGATTAAATTATGGGTATGTTTGATGTGGTCCATTTTCCTCGTCCGATTAAATGCAAGATTTGTGGCAACGACCACATTTCAACGCAAACGAAATGTTTTGAAAATTTACTTCAACATTACTACGTTGGAGATATTGTAGACGAGACAGATGTAATATTAGGAATTATTAAAGAGACAATTTTTTGCGAACATAAAGAAGAAACGGAGACAAAATATCACAAGCAACCAATCTATTTTATTATTTGGCATAAAGTTTTAATTGATATAGTAGAAGATATTAATATTGCAGAGCAAAAATTAACCAAATTTGGTATTGGCGATCTCTACTTTTTATACGAAATTATGTTCGGAAAAAAAACTAATTTTGAAAGAAAATATTCTAAATTAAGAAATTACGTTGATGTATTTGTAGATTATGTGTTTTTAGACGAGAAACAAAAAGAAGAGTTTAAAAATGAAAAAGACAATGGTTTTTTCCGTAATTTTACTAAGAGAGAAATAATTGAAGCTTTAAAAGATAAAGAAACTCTAAAAAATTTAATAAAAAAAATAGATGACCAAGACACTAAGAAATGCCATTCTTGTATTTAAATTTAAAAATTTGAATAATATTCTAACCTTTTTTACTTTTTATTAGCTTATTTGCTATTCTTTTCTTTTTTGAAGAAATTTTTTGTTTTTATCTGATTAAAAGAATCTTGAAATGTGTCATTTGAAGGATTAAGAATTGGAATTGTTTGCTTTTTTAAAGCTCTAAACATTTCTGCAATGGTCCATTCTGAAGTAATACCTGGAAATTCGGGAATCAATTGCTTTAAAAGCCAGTCAGCAGCAAATCTTTCTTCGTTTGGACAATATGCATTATAAAATACATTTGTATCAATATAAATGGGCATTATTCTTCCTCTCTTACATTACGGATAGCTTCTACTCCACTCTGAAGAGATTTCTTTTGTTTTTGCTTAAGAAATTCCCATAATTCTTCTCTCGAGCGAATACCAAGTTTTTCTCGAATATAGGAAAAGATTCCTCCCTTAATCGCTTCACTTCGGTTTTTAATAACTCCATTTTTGACAAGTTGATCAAGCCATTCTACCAATTCTTCGTCTAGGGATACTGAAATTGTTGTCATTGTAAAAAATAATAGAAAAACAATAATATAAATCTAATGATACTAAAACGCTATTAAAAATTTATTTCATTCAAATTACGAATATCCTAACAAGAATTTATTTCCTAGATTAACATTAGAAAGATATTTTTTAGCAACTTCGAGGCATTTTTCCGCTTGTTTTCTTGGAGTCATTGGTAAATCGCTCATTTGATAATCTCCGTGAAATACGAGAAGACTATATGGGATGTCTGGGTTAATGTCGCTTATAGATTTAGCAATTAACTCCACTTCTTCATGAGTTATGTATCCAGGTACCATTAATGTACATCCACTCATCTCTGGCATATCCTTTCCTCTTGTGCCAAAATAATTTTCAGCTAAAAATTTGAAATTGTTAAGAGTTCTTTTATTACTTACCCCACATAAAGCAATGTTTAATTTTTCGTTGAAGCTTTTTAAGTCAAATTTTATATTTCCGCCAGTTTTAACAGCTATTTGCATGCATTTCTCTACTAAATCTTGTCTTCCACTTCCATTCCATTCCCAGCATATCCGAATTTTTCTTTTTTTATCTTGCTTTTCAAGTTTTTCTATTATTAATTCTGCTAAAGCGATTGAAAAAGGTAATTGAGATTCAGGAGTTCCGCCAAAATAACATAGACAGGTTATATTCTCATTTCTTACGATTTGAGTTGCTAAGGTTTCAATATCAAAGAGATTTTTTTTTTTAAAAAATTTGTGCGAAGCATTTTGACAGAAGAGACACGAAAAAGTACAACCATACAAAAAGACAGCGAAATTATAAGTTCCAAATTCAGGGCCTTTAACATTTGAATATTTGGGATATCCTGTAGATGTACCAGCGGGGCAAAACCACGCGTTACAGCAATTAGTAGGGTTTGGGTCGAGATATCCGTGAAGATATCCTTTTGCTTTTGTTGGAAACGGTAATTCACCGGATTGATTTTTCTGAACATTTCTTAATCCACAATAACTTATGTCGTTTTCGGAGAGAACGCATTCGTTTACGCAATAATTACATTTTAATTTGATATTATCATCCGCTTTCGGAGGCGCTTCCGGTAATTCGGCCATTTCTCTCACATTTTTATGAACGGTTAATATATGTCGCTTAACAGCGTTCCAATCTCTATTTAGAACGCAATCTCTGCATATTTCTAAAACCTCTGAAATTAATTTGTCCGATTTATCGCAGAATTTGCACTTACCCATGTTCAATCGTTTTAAGTCCTTTTTTTTAGTAATAAAAAGGTCTGTCCAGACTTCTGATTAGGATTGTTTTTTATTAAAAATCCTTCAAAGCCATTATTTGTAAAAGATTTACTAAAAAGATCCAATTCAGAATCCGTTTCGGGATAAAATTCTATGATTGTTCTTCCGCTTGGTTTTAATATCTCGTGTAAATATTTAGCAGTATTAAATAATATTTTCTGCTTATCCGTAATATTTTTAGCCTTATGTGCAATAAAATTATACGCAGACACTGATATAATATGATCTATACAATTAGATTTTATTGGGAGATAATTAATGTCCGCCAAAATTAATTCTAGGTTCGGAACAGAGCTTTTCTTTTTATTTCGTGCAATGGTTAACATATCGTATAAAATATCTATACTAATCGTTCTGAATCCAAAGTCAATTAGAGTTTCTGAAGAGAAACCAGTTCCACATCCTAAATCTAACATTACCATACTACTTTTTTGATCGATTTTGTCGGTTTCGCCTAATTTTTCGTCAAAAAGATATTCAACGCATTTTATCGTTGTCCTTTTTTGATTTCTTTCCATCCACGTTTGATTATCGTATTTACTAGCTTCTATCCCTGCATACGAATCGGGGAACTTCGGAATGTTATTTTTCGTTTTGATCACTATATTTTTTTTTATTCATTGTTTTATATTTTAAATTTCGTTGTATTAATTATTTGGAAGGATTAAAATCCTTTTTAAATTTTTAGTTACGATTAATTTCAACTTTTAATAAAATAATATAGTTTACTCAGAAATGAGTAGGAGTTTTTTATAATACAAAAAAAAAATTAACCAAAATGCTGATATTATGAATAGGTAAAATATTCTATTTTAAAAAAGTGGTCATTAATTTCGTAAAATTTAATGATAATTTTTCTTAGCAACTGCGATCACAATCAAAAAAAATGCAAAAGAATTAATATAAAAATGTTCAATATAAATTAATAATAATTAATTTTATTATAATTATTATTGACAAAAATAAATATTATTAGTAGGGAAAAAATTGGCAGAAAAAAAGGCAATTCTTATTGTTGATGACGAGCCAGACATTGTTAATTTAACCGAAAGGTTCCTAAAGTTAGGTAATTTTGAGACAATTACGGCAAGTAATGGAAAAGACGCTCTAGAAATAATTGCAGAACGATACAACGAAATTGCTTTAGTTCTACTCGATATTATGATGCCAGGTATGTCGGGATATTCTGTTTTGAAGGAAATTAAAGCAAACGAGAAATATAAAAGTATTGTCGTGATTTTGTTTACGGTAAAAAGTTTTAACGAAGACATTCAAAAAGGAAAAAAATTAGGAGCAGATGGTTATATAACAAAACCATTTTCCGGAAAAAAGTTATTGGAATACGTCAAAGAAAAATTAGCTATTTGAATCGTTAAAAAATAAAGGAATATCTCTTAAAGGGCAAGCAAATAGATTAAAAAAGCAATTAGCACGATAAATAATACCTTTCTAATTAGACGCGTTACACGAATACTTTTGGGTTTCCTACCTTTTTTATCTAATAATATTGGAAATAACGATTGATCGTGTGGTTCTTTTTGATACCAATACGCTGTTGACGACCAATCGTCTTTTCTATGATTATCGTGTCCATGTTCTATAGAAACAATAATTTGTTTGTTGAAATAGATGGGATCTTCAATGTGATAACGATAATACGTAATTTTTCCGTGCCAATTTAGCCCACCACCCATTATTGTGCCATGATAAGGAGCGAAATATTTTTTTTGCTGAGACCATGCCTGACACACATAATCTTCTGTTCCTGTTCCGCATAATGTTGGGACGCCTTTTTCTATGTCATCGTCGAGGAAAATCATATCATCACCTTCTCCAGGCCAATTTAAAAATGGTAAAAATGTCTTGTTATAAATGTTTAAATTGCATCCCACATAATGGCCCTTTCCTTTTGCTTCAAGAATTCTGTAATTATATTTTAACGGTTCAGTATTTTTTCCTAAAAACATAAACTTTTTTGGTCTCAATCTCGTAAAGCGTTTTCCCGTTTCTGAATCGCGCTTTTTTACTTTTGGAGGATTTTCTCGACGCCATTGAGCGTGGAATCTGCCAAAATCGGCTTCGTTTTCAAATTTATCTTCAAATAATTCATAATCAATGTAATAAAACAGTTTAAGTTTCGAATCGTTATCGTTTTCAACCGTAATTTTGAATCCAGACGAAAAGGGCATCGGCCACCAGCAATTAAACCCTTTTCCGCCCCTAGGGCTCATTTGAAGCGGTAAAGAAACGAAATTTTTATGTTTGGCATGGCCCATTCCAAAAAAGTCACCTAACGGAACTTCAACGCTTGGATTGTTTTGCGATTCGTTATCCCAATACATTCTCAAAATTGCGTTTCGGAGCGAATGTTTTGAATGACAGGAATAAGTGCACCATATGTGTTTTACGCATCCTGCTCCTTTTACTTCTCCTAAAATCGTCGTTTCTCGAGGTTTGATTATTATCCAATCTTTATTAGCCCAACTTCTATCGTAACTTGAAATTCTTTTCCTTTTAACGTAATCCGGGACTAGTTTGGCAATGTCATCTAATTTTCCTAATTTCATAATAATAATAACATCATTGAACTATTAAAAAATGTAGTTAAAATTATTATAAATTCTATTGATCTATTATAATATTATCTTTGCTGAATTCATAAAATCCTTTAAAAAACTCTTTAATAAACTCGTTATCGCCATGAACTTTTAAAAAATCTAACCGGTCTAGAAATTCTATCTTATTAACCTCAGACCAACTTGACGGCAATTCACTTAATGCTTGATCTACAGAGATCATACTATCTAAATAAGATTGAATTAAATTATTTATAATCTGTTTATACTTTCCAAGTAATTCTGATTGATTCTCTGGTCTTATACTAGCAAGAGGTCTTGAAAAATGCGAATATGCAGATGCATGTTTAGAATTTGAAACTAATATCAAATCTGCAAGATTAATTGACTCTTTATTAAATTTCCAGTGATGACGTCTCCACTCACCAAATTGAACCGAAAGAGGTTCTCCATCTAACACATCAATGCCCAATTGATTTAATAAAAGATTATAGCAATGAAAAATATATAATCGCTCCCAATTTCTATCATAACCTTCGCTTGTTATTAATAATGATTTTTCACAATATCTCGTAAAAGTATTACGAATATATTTTTCGCCTTCTGGATTGGAACTCTTATAGTTTTCAATTAATTTATCTATAATTAATCTTTGTGTGGATGAAAAAACTATTGAATTTTTTATCTTATCTTTAATCGTTCCTTCATTTAATCCCATTTTTTGTGAAATTTCGGCAAGAGATAATTCCCTATTTTTTGCATTTGATATATAGAATAATAATTCTAATATTAAATCAAATTCTTCAAATGCCAATGAATTGGGATATATGTACTCGAACACATAATCTTTACAATGTTGAATTAACTCTATTTTTATATTTTGAAGATTTCTTTTTATTTCGTTAATTTCAGCTTCCTTAAGTGGACTTTGATATTGTAAACTTGCATAACTAAAATACTTCTCCTTAAGACTATTAAATTTATTGGCGAAGCCGATCATACCCTGTAAAGCCGTACCCCCATCATAATTAAGAAAAGTAGAAGAGATATAATTATAACCATCAAAATCACCCAAAAGCACTCTTGAGAGATCAAGGAAATTATATATCTTTCCAGTATAATTATAAAATGTATTCATAACTTTAAATAAAAAAACATAACGATTCCCTAAAATCTCAATATATTTTCTGATAACAGGACTACATGAAGACACAATTTCTTTATTACTTTGATATAACGTCTGTTCCATTCTTAGTAATAGAGGTAGTTTGATATCAATATAATCTTCGGCATTTAACCTATTAGAAAGTGTGCTTTGACTCCAACCAATTAATTCAGCAAATTTTGTTAATGATATTTGACCATAAATAGATTCTAATTGACTTTTAATATATCTTAATAATGCGAGTGTAGGATTTTCACCGTATTTTTTCAATATTGATTTATTAAACAAAATTCTCTGCCCTTCTGATAAGTTAATTACAGAAGTACTTATATTTTTATTAAGTTCAACAGATTTGTAATATAAATTGTTCTCAGTTCCATCTCCAAAGTAAATCTCAAAATTTTCATAAGAAACATTGTATTTTTCTAGTAAACTCTTTGGAAATTTATCAAAATTACCAACTGGACAATATTTAATATTTCCGTTATCGTTCTTTTTCTCTTTTTTTTCTTTCATTATCACTATAAAAAATTATTTTCAATAAATTAAATCTTAATAGGCTTTAAATTTTCTAAATAAATTATTAATTTTACCAGATTTACTTTAATAATCACACAAACCCACTTTTATATAAAAATTTTCAAAAAAAAACAAAAGAGGAAATAGGTAATAGTCTAAAAATTAGATTCTACATCAGCATCTTTTATTAATTTCAACTTTTTATCGGGTGTCGAATCTATCATTGTCATAGTGATTTTCCTAATTTCATAATATTGTAACAACTTTAAAATATTAAAAAATTCAGTTAAAATATTATAAATAAAAAAAACGAAAAAATATTTATGAAAATTGTTGTTTTTGCGCCTCATCCCGACGACGAATTAATTGGAGCAGGAGGAAGCATTTTAGAGTGGATGGAAGAGGGGCACGATGTTCACGTTATTTATATTTCAGATGGAAGGGCTGCATATACGTACGAGAGAAGAATGGGAAGATTGAAAGAAAGTGAGGAGACTAAAACTATTACCGAAGAAAGATTGGCAGAGATTAGAATGAAGGAAGTTGACGATGTTGTTAATTTTTTAAAGCTTCCAAAAAAAAACGTGTATAAGTATAAATTTCCCGACCAAGACGTAAAAAGTTACATTAGAGATGGAATTAAGAGAAGTAAAGACATTGTAAAGAACGCGTCCAGAATCGTATTGCCAAGCAATAACGAATCTCACGTTGATCATCAAGCAACTCACGAAATTGCCGTAGGAGCCGCTAAAGAATTAGATCTGAAAAATGCAGAATTTTACGTGTATGCGTTATATGTCACCAACAAAGCTCCAACGGATAAAAAAATAAAAATAAGAACTGCTAAATATAATAAAAAAGTGTACGAGGCGTTATTATTGTACAAATCTCAACAGGTTTTAGATTTGGTGTGGTTATCCTTTGATGTAGTGAAAAAAAGACATTTTGAACGATTTGCGGTGTTCAAATTATCTGATAAGGGAAAATATTACAATTTTTAACTTTAAATTTAACATATTTATATTATTCATTTATTCACTTATTTAGTTGAGAAAATTAATTTTTAATCCTTCTGTAGATTATAATTATCAATTGTTTATTTTATATATAATAATATAATAAAAATGTGATTTGAATGGAAAAACGATTTATTTTACCTGCGATAATTAGCATAGTTATCTTTATTTTAGCTATCGTATTAACATTTGTAATTGCTCCAGGCGAAGGGGATGCCGTTCCGATTTTACCGGGAAATGCTAAATCGGATTTTGTGCTTGTAGTTATAATTCCATATGCTGCTGTTATCCTAGCGCTGTTTTATAGCCCAATTATAGCGATTCTTTTAGCTCGATTTCATAAAGTAATAAGACTGAAAAAATACGACTATTTCGTTACTCCTATAGAAAAAAAATTATCCGGTCCAAGAATAGTTTTAAGATCTTTTTATCCCGGCTTATTAGCTATAAATATTGCGATTTATATTACGTTATACAAAAGGTTTAACGGTTTATTTGCAGATGCAAATTCTGTTAATACTATACCTGTCGTAATAGAGTATATTGCAGTACTGATCGGAATTCCTATAGCGTGTTTAATTATTATTCCGATTTGGATTTTACAATCTTCAGGATTAATGTGCAATAGAAATATAGAGCGATATAGAGGCCCCGTTACGCCGGATATTGAAAGTGTTGGTTCCTTTTACAGTAAAATAATGAAGGGCTACGTGGGAATATCAACCGTAACAACATATTCTTTAATTTTATACAACGAGTTTTTAAAGAATTCTGATGCATCCGTTTACATGCTTGTTTTCGTGGACCCATTTGTAATAATGCTAATCTTTGTTGTTATCTCGTTGCTGTTAGAAATTTATTTACAAGCAATTAATAAGTTCGTGTTTCGAAAGCTCGAAAAACTGGGGATTAAGACGTTGCCTCAGGTAATTACAATAGGGCCAAAACAATAGAATTAAAAAATTAAGAAATTCAATTTATTTAACCATTTTTTCTTTTTTATATTCTTTTTATTTATTGTTCAAATTTAAATTATCATTTTGCACGTAATTTTTTTGTTTTTGAATAAATCATAAACGATATTTTTTAAATTTCTATAAATTTTAGAAATATAATAAAAAATAAAAAATAAAAAAAAATTTTAAAATTTAGAGGTTGATATTTAATGGTATACGAAGTCGAAAACGATAAAATCCCGTTTTATACTCAATATGTCTCGGTAATAATAATTATTATTAACGTAATTGTATTTGTTATACAACTATTTGATCCAACAGGATATATGTTTATTTACGAAGCAGCGTTTATCCCAGACGAATTCTTTGCCGGAATAAAAGCGTGGACGATCTTTACTTCAATGTGGATGCACGCAGATTTTATTCATATAATAATGAATATGTGGTTTTTTTACATAGTTGCGGATAATTGCGAAAAAGAAATGGGGCACGTGTTATTCCTCATTACCTATATGATTTCTGGTTTAGTTGGCTCCCTATTACACGCTCTTATTTCTATAGTGTTTGAATGGGGCGCCATTCCGTCCTTAGGAGCTTCTGGAGCTATAATGGGGATGATTGCTTGTTATGGAATTCTTTTTCCTAATAATAAATTGAGAATCTTAGGTTTTATGGGAGCCGTTAGCGCAAAAACATTTATCATCATAACATTTTTAACTGAGCTCATTTACGGATTAATTTCGCTGTTCTACCTCTCTGGAACTGCACATTTCGCTCACGTTGGTGGATTTTTCGTAGGCCTAATAGTGGCATTAGTTTTAAAATCGACAAAAAAGAGGAAAACTTAAATAAATATACAAAAATCCATCAATTTTTTCAATGATGGATAATTTTTGATAAAAAATGAACTTGAGTTAATGGATTTTTATTGATTACTCGTAATAAAATAAATAGTAGAAGAACATGGTACCACAAAATAGAACAAATATAGTTGTAATAGGTATGGGTTATGTCGGGATCCCTATGGCCGCCTTATTGGCTAATGTAGATGGTTTTTATGTCACGGGAATTCAGAGAAGGTCGCAAAGGTCGGGATGGAAAATTGATCAACTTAATTTAGGAATCAATCCCTTCATGGGAGAAGAACCGGGTTTAGACGAATTAATAGCAAAAATAGTGAAAAATGGAAAATTTCGCGTTATAGATAATTACGACGTTATAAAAGAAGCAGATTATATTTTAATTGACGTACAAACGCCTGTTGACGACGAGAGGATTCCGCGCTACGAATCTTTGCGCGAAGTAACGGAAAAGATTGCTCCATTAATTAAAAAAGGAACTGCGATAATTATAGAATCGACCGTTGCTCCAGGCACTACTGATAATATAGTTCAGCCCATTCTGGAAAAAGGAAGCGGAATGAAACGGGGAAAAGATTTTTACCTGATTTTTTCGTTCGAGCGCGTTATGCCCGGTAAATTAATTGAGTACATTGTCGATTTTCCGCGCGTAATAGGAGGTGAATCACCGGAGGCTAACGCAAAAGGCAAATTCTTGTACGAAAAAGTAGTAAAAAAAGAAATTCAATTAACGGACACTTTAACTGCAGAATTGACAAAATGCATTGAAAATACTTATCGAGACGTAAATATCGCTTTTGCAAACGAAATGGCACTAGTTGCCGAAGAATTTAATCGAAATATTTACGAAATAATAAAATTAATTAATTTTAGGCACGATCGTATGATGCATTTACCCGGATCTGGCGTGGGCGGCCATTGCCTTACTAAGGACCCACATCTCTTAGAGTATGGCCACGCCACATACACGCCCTACAAATATAAATCAAACATATTACTTATGTCTCGGGAATTAAACGATTTTATGCCTCGACACATGGTAGAACTCATGGAAGACGCCCTCCAAGAAGCTGACAAGCACGACAATCTCAAAATAGCGTTAATGGGGGTGGCGTATAAAGCAGATTGCGACGACACAAGAAATACGCCTACGGAAAGAATTGTATCAATTCTGAAGAGTAGGTATCATTCTCACAATATTTCGTATATTGCTCACGATCCTTACGTTAACGAGAGGGATTATAAAGACACGGAACTAACAGCTGATCTCGATAAAGCGGTAAAAAATGCTGACGTTCTAATTTTTGCGACTAATCACTCGGTATACTATAAAATTGATTTTGACGACTTAAAGAAAAAAGTCAAGGCTAAACCTATTATCATTGACGGCAGAAATATATTTAACAAAAATACTGTTGTTAAGAAAGGATTTATATACCGCAAGATAGGGGAAGGTCCTAAAATTCCCAAATAATTAAGTATTATTTTATTTGTTTTAAAAAAATCTCTAGTTTTTGCGAACCTTTAAGATTAAACCCTCGCATTTTTCGGTTTAATCCAGAGCTTTTATTCGTTATTTTTTAATTGTTTTTTTATTACTAAAATAATTCTTTATTTTTCGCAAACAATAGGCAACGCCATCAACAATGCCTCATCCAGTACAAAAATAGGCGTCTTTTTCGTTGCTTTTTTTAAGTTTTTCTTTCCATTCTGACAAATTATACCACTTATTAGTAATTATATATGTTTCGTAAAATAGACGTCGATTAATATGTATTGGTTATAAAAAATAAGTAGAAATAAATTAACTAGCGTGATTTTTAAGATTAAGGTTCGAATTTTTTTAAAATTCGTAAGTAATAAGCGTTTATTTTGTTTACCGTTTGTTTATCCAGATATTTTAAGTTGGATTGATTAATAAAAGAATCAAAATCAGGATATCTGGTAGGTTTGGATTTTGTTAAAAAAGCGCTTATTAAAGCGTTGACTACAACGTCAATTTCTTCTTCTGTAGTTGATGCTGATTCTCCAATAATTCCTTTTTCAAAAGATTTTTTTAATTCCGAAAACTGTACGTTCAAATATTGTTTAAGCGCAACATTAGAACAATGGAAATTGTTATTTAAGTAATCGCGATAATCCATATAAAAAGCTTCGAAAGAATAATCGCTTTGTTTATAAAGCGTTTTTACGTCGAATTTTATCGTCTCGAAATGATTTTTTAAAATACTTTCTTCTTTGTTTCCTCTTATTTCATCAACCATTTCTTTATACCAATCGGGAACAACGTACACATTTTTACAATTTTCTTCAATATTTTTCGCTATCTCAAGAGGTTTTGTTATCACTTGAGAAATTTCTTGAGTAATTGCTGTTTCGACTTGGACATTTTCCTTAAATTGTAATACATCTTCCTTTTTAAGAATTCCGCCTAATAAAGGAGAATCAATGTTAAAGTCTAAGATATCCGCTAAAATCCTAATCATTTTTTCCCTATTTTCAGCTCGATTTGCAACCATAGGATAAGTTTTTAATCCTAAAATGTTCTCAATCGTTTGAACATCCATTGCGCCTTCTATGTCTTGTTTATTTCCAATAATCGCTGTTAAAGCGTACGGAGCTTCTTTTTGTTGCAATTCCAAGAAAAACCTGCTTTTTTCAATGTTTTTAGGAGTTGAATCGGTGACGATCAGTACAGCGTCGCTTCCTTTAATAAAACCTTTCCAGAGGTATTTATATTGTTCTTGACCGGCAAAATCGAACAAAGTAAACTCGAGTTTTCCAATTTTAATCGTAGCAATATCGCCCGAAATTGTTGGGATGTGACGTAGAGATATTTCGTCTTTTTTAATTAAATTTTTAATGGTCGATTTTCCTACCCCAGACAGGCCAACGACAGATATTTTGGGGAGGATCTCTTTATGCGTTGAGTCCAACGATTCGTTTAACGTTTCAATATCGATGTTTTCAATTTTATTGCTAACGGCGTTATCCAATTTTAAAAATAATTCTTTAAAATTTACAATAACAATTTGAGTCAGTCTAAAAAAATCGTCCATTAATCCGGTTATAAATATAAATATCAAATCGTAATTTAGTTCAACGTCGTAAACAACGCGATATTTGAAGTAATCAAAATATCCGTTTGTTTTTCGTTTCATGGCTTCTTGTTTGATTTTAAAACGGAGATTTTCAATGTCATCATTAGTTAAAGCGTTGGCAAATATTCTTTTGTAAACAATGTTATCTCCTTTAATCACAAAAACTTGACGCAACATTTTTTAATCCTCAAATTACTTGTTAAACAAATAATAAAAAAGGGTATTTATAAAATTTAAGAATCGCAAAAAGTAAATATTTAATTTTTCATTAACTTTCATTTACAATTAAAAAATAAATCGTTAAAAGTATAATTAAACTAATTGAATTATAAAAATGCCAATCGGTATAAAAGATTTAAAAGAGGAACTATCTGAAATGAATTCTAAACTCGAAGAACTTACAAAAGAATTAAAT
>Ga0315284_10001714_pt1 | contig 31318 bp, 41 predicted proteins | sample YL17G09_16_MG_FD_203696 | JGI IMG/M metagenome (GOLD analysis project Ga0315284, IMG submission 203696) | Sediment microbial communities from Yellowstone Lake, YNP, Wyoming, USA - YL17G09_16 | ecosystem: Environmental > Aquatic > Freshwater > Lake > Sediment | place: USA: Wyoming | collected...
TTCTGGACGTCGCTATGCCAGGGGGTGACGGGCTGAACGTTTTGAGGCGACTGAACGCCTCGAATCCCAGAAATATGATACCCGTTATCGTGGTGACCGGGATGGAGTCCAGAGCGAAAGCAGAGGCGTTCGCCGCCGGAGCGGTGGGCTTCTATCTCAAGCCGGTGAATATGGACACTCTGCTGGAGTGCATCCGTGAACAGCTCGGTCAGCCGGTCGAAGCGGGCCTGGGCTGGTAATTGCCTGTCCGGATGAGCCGGGGGGACGGGAATTGGCCTTGCGACGGTGAAAAAGATTGTCGAAATGTATGGCGGCAGCGTCTGGCTCGAGTCGGAACTGGGCAAGGGCAGTACGTTCTACTTCTCCCTGCCTAAGCGTGGGGCAACGAGTGAAAACGAAAAAAGCGCAGCTACGGCTGCTGCGAGAAAACAAGCATCTATCGCCCTTTAAGGGAACTGCGATATGAAAGTGGCAACATACAAAAGAACACAGACGTTACTGGATAAGGGTTTACTGAAGGTCTTGCTGGTCGAAGATGAGTCAACAGACAGGATGTCCGTGGAGCGGATTCTAAGGACTTGCTCATCGCCCGTTGAATTTGTTGTTGAGTCAGCCGTAACCCTGTCAGAAGCCATTGGAAACCTCGCTGAAAAGCAATACGACGCCATACTGCTCGACCTTGAACTTCCTGACAGCAGTGGAATCGAGACACTTCGGCAAGTTGTAAAAGTTGCGCCTGACATACCTGTTGTGGTGCTCACCGAACTGGAGGATGAACAAATCGGTTTCTCGGCGTTAGAGGACGGCGCAACTGATTATCTGGTCAAGGACCTTCCGCTGGACGTCGTGCTCGTGCGAACAATCATATATGCGCTGCAGCGAAAGAAGATACAAATGCAAACGCTGAAGCTTGCGCACGATATCAATGAGCGCATGAAGGAGCTAAATTGCCTCTATGGAATATCCAAACTCGTCGGGACCCCTGGAATCTCATTGGAGGAGATATTTGAGAAGACGGTCTGCCTCATTCCTGCCGGCTGGCAATACCCAGGCGTCGCTTGCGCCAAGATAGTGATCGGTGACAGCGAGTTCCGCACGAAAAACTTCACGGAATCCGCGTGGAAGCAATCCGCGCCAATCAAGGTGTATGGATCAGTAATGGGGAAGATCGAAGTTGGTTACCTTGAAGAGAGACCGGAACTCGATGAAGGACCGTTTCTTGGGGAGGAGCGGAGTTTGATAGATGTGATTGGCCAGCAATTAGGGAAAATGGCTGAACGCATCAAGGGCGAGGAGGCGCTGTTGGAGAGCGAAAAAAAGTTTAAAAATCTGGTTGAGGCCACTTCTGATTGGATATGGGAGTGTGATAAAGAAGGACTATATACTTATGCCAGCCCTAGAATCAAGAATCTATTTGGCTATGAAGTCAGTGAGGTATTAGGTAAAACCCCATTTGATTTAATGCCTGAAGAAGAAAGAGTAAAGCTTGGGAAATTTTTTAAGGAGAAGCTCGCTAAAAAAGAAGCATTTTACGGGTTGGAGAATACATGTCGTCATAAGGACGGACATTTAGTAAATATAGAGACAAGTGCAGTTCCTGTCTTTGATGATGAAGGCCAATTGAAAGGGTATCGAGGTATAGATCGCGATATCACCGAGCGCAAAAATATGGAAGAGGCTTTGCACAGAAACGAAGCCCGTTACCGTTCCTCTGTTGAACTTACAGGTCAGTTGATATGGACTACAGACAGCAATGGTGAGGTTGTGGAAGATATACCTCTTTGGAGAAAATTTACCGGACTCAGTTACGAGGAAACCAAAGGTTCGAGTTGGACAAAGGCCCTTCATCCGGAAGACGCCGAACACACAAGACAGGTATGGGATAATGGCGGTTAAAGACAAAAGCGCATATGAGGTAGAATACCGCTTACGCAGATTTGATGGGGTTTACCGGGATTTCCTGACCCGAGGCATTCCTGTGTTTAAAGAAGATGGGAGTATTCGGGAGTGGGTGGGCGTTAACATCGATATCACCGAGCGCAAGCAGGCCGAGAAGGCGCTGCGGGAGAGCGAGGAGCGATACAAGAATCTGTTTAAGGCGAACATTGACGGGATACTCATAGCCGATGCCACGACAAAGAAGTTCAGGTACGCCAACCCGGCGATATGCAGGATGCTGGGTTACAGCGAGGAGGAACTTACACAGATGTGCGTGGCTGACATCCACCCGAAAGAGTCGTTCGAGCAGGTGATCGCCGAGTTCGAGGCCCAGACCTCCGGGGCCAAGATAACCGCAAAAGACCTGCAGTGCGTAAGGAAGGACGGCCAGGTAATATCCGTGAGTATAAACGCAGGTACGGTGATGATCGACCAAACCAAATATCTGCTGGGGGTATTCCGCGACATCACCGAACGCAGGAACAAGGAGAAACTGATACTGGACGCAAACCGGCGACTTGAGAAGGTTTCCGAAGAGCTCTCGGCTGCAAAACGGGACCTCGAACAAAAAAATGAGGCCCTGCAAAAAGTCTGTAGCGAACTCCAACAGCGTGTTAAGGAACAAACCGCCCAGCCTGCTGCGGCAAAGTAGAAATACAGGCCTTTGGCTTTCTATCGCTGGATGAAAACCATGACGCAGAAAGATAAAACCATAGAAGAACTCATTGAAGAGATAAAGCTTCTGCGAAAAATGGATAACGGAACTCGAGATAGTGGATACTGAGAGCAAGGGTTTTTTAAAGATATTTGGGTTTTTTATTAATAGACAGTGCCTAAGAGAAAAGGAGAAGAAGATGCAAAGCAAAACAAAAAAAGGTGCAGTGGAAAAAGTTCTTACTGGCATCATGGGGTTTGACGAGATTCTTATGGGTGGAGTGCCTAAAGGCAGAGCAACCTTGATCAGTGGCGGAACCGGAACGGGAAAGACGGTTATCCTGAATGAGTTTATCTATCGGGGGATAACTCGATTTAAAGAAAATGGCGTCTATGTTACCTTTGAGGAAGACAAGAGGGATATCATTAAAAATGTTAGGGGATTTGGCTGGAATTACGCTTCACTTATTGCTCAGAAAAAGCTTGCCTTTGTAGATGCGAGCGCATTTCGAGATGTGACTATTGAGAGTGGTCAAGACTATGATTTAAGCCCATTGATTGAAAGGGTGAAGTATGCCTTGAAAAAAGTAAAGGCAAAACGGCTGGTAATAGACTGCTTAGATAACCTTTTTTCAAGATTCCAGAATAAAGATGCGGTCAGGCAGGCGCTCTGTCAGATTATTGCCGGGTTAAAGGATTTAGGAGTTACTGTGCTCATGACCGCAGAAAAGACAGGCCCGGAACAATCCTTAAGCCGCTACGGAATAGAGGAATTTGTAGCTGATGGCGTGATTGAAATAGCATTAATCAAAGGCCAACAGCAATTCTTGCGCCGGATGTTTGTGATAAAGCTTAGAGGCACAGATTTTCGCAGCGGCACCGTAGAGTTTGAGATTACTGATCAAGGTTTGGTCGTCTATCCGAAAATTCCGATTGAAACTGTTACCGCCAAGACCGATTTTCGGGTGCGCAAGAGTTTTGGTGTTAAAGGGTTGGACGATATTTTGGGTGGCGGCATACCACAAGGCCATATGGTATTGGTTTCTGGAAATACCGGAACCGGAAAGACGATGTTTGGCATGCACTTCTTAAAGCAGGGCATAAGTGATGGCGAGAATGCGGTTTTTGTGTCTTTAGAGGAGCCCATAGAACAGGTAAAAAAGACGGCTTTAACGCATGGCTGGGATTTCGACCGCTATGAGAAGGAAGGAAGGATTAGCTTCCCTACCGCAAGCTTGATCGATATCTCCAATGATAAATTATTATACCAGATAATATCTGCCGTAGAGGGTATCAATGCCAAGAGGGTGGTGATAGATTCGATTTCCAGTTTACTCTCTGCCACGATGAACGAGGAGCAGGTCAGGCAGTTTCTGCTTCAACTGTCCAGATATTTTAAGGCCAACGGTATTACCTGTATAATGAATTATCTCTCCCTGGCGAATTTTGGAGCAGCGCGCGGCCAGTTATTAGGCAGCCTCTCGACCAGTGAGATGCGCTTAAGCTCAATAGCAGATGCGATTATTATGCTTCTTTTTGTGGAGAGGGGCCAGAAGATAAAGAAGCTTTTTAATGTGCTGAAGATGCGCGGAAGCCAGCACTCTAAGGAAATCTTTAGTTATGAAATTGAAAAAGATGGGATAAAGATGGGTGAAAAATATGAAGAATAGGAGGCTAATAATGCCGGTAAAATATGTGTTAAAGCTTTATGTGACAGGAGTGACTCCTCGCAGCCAGGCCGCGTTTAAAAACTTAAAAGAGATTCTGGACGAAGACTATAAAGGCGTCTATTCCGTAAAGGTGATAGATGTGGTGAAGCATCCCAAACTGGCTGAGGATGATAAAATTTTGGCTACACCAACTTTAATTAAGATTTTACCTCCTCCAGTGGCCAGGATTATCGGAGATTTAAGCAATAGGGAAAAGATCCTATTGGGCTTGGACTTGGTGGCAGTCAGGTAAGAAAAGCGCTTGGGGAAAATAAATGAAGAAACAAACCAATAATGCCGGCCAGAATAAAATATACCTGCAAGCCCTGAAGAAATCTGAAGCAAGGTTTCGTAGTATTGTCCTTTGGAGTCTGGATGCGATTATTGTAACCGATGCAAAGGGAAAGATGGAATATATGAATCCTGCTGCTGAGGGAGTCTTTAACCGCAAACTGGAAAGTTTTATCGGAAAGGACTTTGGCCTGCCTCTGGTAAATGGCGATTCAGCCGAGATTGATATCTTTCGTCCGGGAAAAGATCAAGGCGTGGGCGATATGCACGTGGTTGAGACAGAGTGGCTCGGTAAAAAGGCGCACTTAATTATGATCCGCGACATTACCGAACGCAAGCGGGCCGAGGAGGCGCTCCATTTAGCAAACGCCTATAACCGTAGCCTCATCGAAGCAAGTTTAGACCCGCTCGTCACCATAGGACCCAATGGTAAGATTATGGACGTTAATAATGCCACGGAAGCGGCTACGGGTTATTCCCGACAGGAACTCATTGGAAGAGACTTCTCAGACTACTTCACCGAGCCGGAGAAAGCCAGAGCGGGATATGAGCAGGTATTCTCGCAGGGCATCGTGAAAGATTACCCGCTGACCATCCGCCATGCGTCGGGACGCCTCACGGATGTGCTTTACAACGCTATTGTCTACAAGAACGAGGCGGGCGAAGTGCAGGGTGTCTTCGCCGCAGCCCGCGATATCACCGAACGCAGGAAAATGCAGGAAGAACTCAGGAAATGGTCCGAGGAACTTGAGAAAAAGGTGGATGAACGCACAGAAGAACTGCGTGAAAGCAAATTGAAATTTCAAACCATTTTTGACTCAACAAGTTCTGCTGTTATGCTGCTAACCCCTGAAAAAGGATTTTTTGAGGGAAATCCCGCTACTGTAGAAATATTTGGGTGCAAGGATAAGTCGGAATTTATCAGGATGTCTCCCGCAGATTTGTCTCCCGAATACCAGCCGGATGGGAAATTATCGACTGTAAAGGCGCAGGAGATGATGGCAACAGCGATGGAGAAAGGTTCGCATTTCTTTGAATGGACGCATAAACGTGTTAATGGGGAAGAATTTTTCGCAGATGTTATGCTGACCAGAATGAAATGGGAAGACAGAATGGTTCTTCAGGCAACCGTCCGTGATATCACCGAACGCAGGAAGGCAGATGAGGCCAGCAATCTGCTCGTTGCGATCGTGGAGGGGTCCGACGATGCCATACTCAGCAAGGACCTTAGCGGTCATATCCTCAGCTGGAACAAGGCTGCGGAGCACATGTATGGCTACGAAGCCAAGGAGATACTCGGCAAGCATATCTCGCTCCTTTCCCCCCCTGAGGAAAAGGATGCTTACAATCGCATAATCGAGCAGATCAAGCGCGGCGAGAAGGTGTCGCATTTCGAGACCGAGCGAGTCAGGAAAGACGGGAGCAGATTGTGGGTTTCGCTCAGCATCTCTCCCACCCGGGATTCAAGTGGGGCGATCAACGGTGCTTCGATAATCGCCCGTGACATCACCGAGCGCAAGAAGTCGGAGGATGATCTCCGTGCGGCATCGCTCTATGCCCGCAACCTGATAGAAGCCAGCCTTGACCCGCTGGTGACCATCAGTTCTGATGGCAAGATCACCGATGTGAACAAGACAACTGAGCAGGTAACCGGCGTTTCCCGCGAGCGACTCGTCGGCAGCGATTTTGCCGACTATTTCACCGAGCCGGAGAAAGCCAGAGCGGGGTATGAGCAGGTATTCTCGCAGGGCGTCGTGAAGGATTACCCGCTGACCATCCGCCATGCGTCGGGGCGCCTCACGGATGTGCTTTACAACGCCAGTGTCTACAAGAACGAGGCGGGCGAAGTGCAGGGCGTATTCGCCGCCGCCCGTGACATCACCGAGCGCAAGAAGGCGGAGGAGCAGCTTAAGGCGATGGCCTGGGATTTACAGCGGAAGACAGAATTGCTTGAAATATCGAATAAAGAATTAGAGGCCTTTTCTTATTCCGTTTCTCATGACCTGCGTGCGCCGCTGCGGAGCATAGATGGCTTCAGCAAGGCGATTCTGGAAAATTATAGCGATAAACTGGATGAGCAAGGCAGGAATTATCTGTGTCGTGTGTGCGCGGCCTGTCAACAGATGGCCCAGCTTGTTGAAGACATGTTAATGCTCTCCCGAATAAACCGTTCCGGGATGCGTCGTAAGCAGGTCGATTTGAGCACTTTAGCCAAAAGCATCGCAGATGAGTTTATGCAGAATGAGCCGCAGCGCAAGGTTGAATTTGTCATCGCTCCTTCTATAACGGTAAATGGAGACAAACAATTACTTAACATTATGCTGCATAATCTTCTGGAGAACGCCTGGAAATTTACCGGTAAACACCCTTCGGCAAGGATAGAATTCGGTATTACCAAAAAGGAAGAAACGCTCGTATATTTTGTGGCCGATGACGGCGCAGGATTTGATATGAAATACGCAGATAAGCTGTTCGGAGCATTTCAGCGTCTGCATACCCTGGAAGAGTTTGAAGGCACGGGCATTGGTTTGGCGATTGTCCAGCGGATTGTCAGCCGTCACGGCGGGAAGGTTTGGGCTCAAGGCGAGGTGGAAAAGGGAGCCATATTTTATTTTACCTTGGTTTAAAAGAAAGGAACAAAAAAATGCAGAAACAATTTTTAGTTTTGGTTGAAGACAGACCGGATGATATTGACCTGACTTTGCGAGCGTTGAAAAAGCACAATATCCCCAATGAAGTAGTGGTTTTGCACGATGGCGTTGAGGCATTGGATTATTTTTTCGCAACAGGAAAATACACCGGCCGGAATTTAGACGAGCGACCTGCGGCGATTCTATTAGATATAAAATTGCCCAAGGTTGACGGTTTAGAGGTCCTTAGACGCTTACGTGCCAATGAACAGACAAAATTAATACCGGTGGCAATCCTTACCTCTTCAAAAGAACAAAAGGACGTGCTAAGTGGCTATCAATTGGGCTGTAACAGCTACGTGCGTAAGCCCATTAACTTTGAGGAATTTTCCGAAGTGGTAAAGAATATGGGGTTATATTGGCTGCTTTTAAATGAGCCGTTTCCTCAACCAGTATTACGATAGGATTTTTCCCTACAGCGTATTTCATAATCTCAAAAAACCGCGTTTTCGGGGCTAAAAACGGCCCATACGGCGGTTATGAATTGGCTTCTAAGAAAGCTGTTGTCAGGGGGTTTAATATGGGTAAGCCATTACGGGTTTTGGTTGTTGAAGATTCAGAAGACGATACATTATTATTGATACGCGAGCTTCAGCGCGGAGGTTATGAACCTGTATTCGAACGCGTAGCTACTGAAGAAGCAATGACATCAGCGATAGCAAAACAAACCTGGGATATAATTATTGCCGATTATGTCCTGCCTCATTTTAGCGGCTTAGAGGCATTAAGATTATTACAAAAAAGCGGCAAGGATTTACCTTTTATTGTTGTATCAGGAAAAATTTCAGAAGAAATAGCCGTTGAGGCCATGAAAGCCGGTGCGCATGATTATATGTCAAAAAATAACCTTAAGCGGTTTGTTCCTGCTGTGGAACGGGAATTGGGCGAAGCAAAGATGCGCCGGGAACGCAAGCAGATGGAGAGGGAATTAGCGCAGGCGAAGGAAGAAGAATTCAGAACTGTTTTTGACAATGCGGCTGATGGAATACTGATAGTAGATACGGAAAGCAAGAAATTCCACCTGGGTAATAATGCAATTTGCCGGATGCTTGGTTACAGCCCGGAGGAAATTAAAAATTTGGGGGTCATGGATATTCATCCCGAAAAAGACCTTCCTTACGTTATTAATCAATTTGAAAGGCAGGCAAAAGGAGAATTTAGCTTATCCAGAGATATGCCGGTAAAGAGAAAAGACGGCAGTGTTTTTTATGCCGACGTTAATGCAACAACCCTCAAAATTGCCGGGAAGATATATCTAATGGGGTTCTTTCATGATACCACCGAGCACAAGAACAAGGAAAAACTGGTACTGGACGCAAACCAGCGGCTTGAGAAGGTTTCCGAAGAGCTCTCGGCTGCAAAACGGGACCTCGAGCAAAAAAATGAGGCCCTGCAAAAAGCCGGCAGCGAGCTGGAACAGCATGTTAAGGAGCGAACCGCCCAGCTTGCTGCTGCAAACAAGGTCCTTGGCGTGACGCAGCAGAATATGCACACGGTAATAAAAAACAGCGCAGACGGGCTGTTGATTGTTGACGACAACAAAATTGTGCTATTTATGAACCCGGCTGCTGAGGTCATCCTCGGTCGCAAGGCGCCTGACCTGCTGGGTGAGCCGTTCGGACTGCCGCTAACCACCGACAAACCAAGCGAGGTTCAGCTTGTTGCCGCAGACGGCTCAGTGACCATCGCAGAAGTGCAGGCCGTCCGAACGGAATGGGAGAATGAGCCGGTCTATATGGCGACGATTCGGGACATCACGCTTCGAAAAAAGGCCCAGCAGGAGATAGAGGCGGCAAACGAGCAACTGCGGAGGTTCAATGACCTGAAAGACGAATTTGTCTCGATGGCCTCACATGAGCTGCGCACGCCGCTGTCCATCATTATTGGCGCCGTCAAGCTCGTTTTAGACCAGATACCAGGTAAGATTGTCCCCGAACAAAAAGAAGTGCTGGAAACGGCGATGAACAACCTCGGTCGACTGACGCGGATAGTCGATGCACTGCTTGATATATCGAAAATCGAATCCGGAAAGATTGAGCTTCACAAAACAAATATCGACATACGCGGGCTTATTGAAGAGACCGTTGGCGAATGCCGCCGCCAGGCGGAAGAAAAAGGCATCCGTCTCGGCTTCCGTGTGCCCGAACAGCCGCTTGACTTGTGCATTGACGGGGACAAAATAAAACAGGTTCTGATGAATCTCATTTCAAACGGGCTGAAGTTTACGCCCGCGGGCGGCTCAATCAAGGTGGAGTGCAAGGCAGAGCAAAAAGAGGTTCAGCTCTCGGTTTCAGACACCGGCTGCGGCATCGCGGAGCAGGATATGCCGAGGTTATTCGAAAAATTCGCACAGTTTGGCAGGAAGGTCGGTCCTGGCGAGAAGGGCACGGGCCTGGGATTGGCCATCTCCAGGGGGATAGTCGAACTGCACAAGGGCAGGATATGGGCGAAATCGCAGCAGGGTAAGGGAACGCTCTTTACTTTTGCCCTGCCACGGCTTGACTCACGCGATATTGTAAGCGAATTGCTGGAACAGGCCGTCAGACAAGCGGTTAAGAACAACGCAAATGCGGGCGTCATCGTGATGTCGGTCAAGGCGAAGGGGCAGGAGGAGGAGGAACAGGTGCAGCGAGTGTTGAAAGAGATTCAGGACCTTGTCGAGCAGAACCTGCGGCGAAATACTGACAATACCATCATACAGAACACAAAAGAGGTTCTCGTAGTGCTCGGAAACTGCGACGTCGCCGGGGCCGCGGCGGTATGCCAAAGGTTAACGCAGACGATTGAATGTCATCTGGTTGATGAAGACCTTAGTTCCAAACTTGACCTGCTGATAGGATATGCCGCGTATCCCGACGACGGAAAAACAAGCCAGTCACTTATCGAAAAGGCAAGAGAGGCAGGCGTTGCCTGCTTGCCGTCGAACAAAGTATAAGGTTGGATATGTTGAAAGGAGAAAAATGGCCGGTACAAAATTACTTGTGGTCGATGATGAGCCGGATGCCGCGATAATACTTGCGAAAACCCTGAGGGCAAGGGGGTATGAGGTGCATACTGCAAGTAATGGCCTCGACGCCGTCACTATGGCAAAAACGCTCACGCCGGATTTGATTCTGCTTGATATACTTATGCCGGGGATGGATGGGACCGAGGTTGCGAAGGTGCTGCAGGAAGACCCGACGACCAGGAATATCCCAGTGATATTTCTGACCTGCCTTATAACGAAAAAGACACAGCAGATTGGGGCGCATTATCACGATACTACCAAGTGCACCTTCATGTCCAAGCCATACGATTTAGACAATCTGCTGGTGGAAATCGACCGGCTTATCGGCGCACACGTGGGATAATCGCTGAAATTATCCGGCGATTATCTTTTCGAGTTTTTCGAGGATGGCCCTGGCCACATCGTGGGCAGAGCGTATCCCGCCACTGGCTATAAGCGTTACCTTGTCACGGACGCCCTCATCGAAGAGGAATTTATGGACCTTGCCGATGGCGTATTCAATCGGCATTGCGATGTTCTTCTTCGCAATATCAGGTGCGGCGCCGGTTCCGCCATACCCCGTAACATTGATAAAAAACGGGAATTATAGCGCAGAACCGTAGGAAAATCGACCAACTTCAGCAAAATAAGCTGCTTGCAAAATCGGCTTTCCCAAATACTTAGCATCGGATGAATATTTTTATAGTACGGGGTTATTCGGATAGGCTCTTAATGTTATCGTTGAATACGCCTTTAATAATTGATCTGAAAATATAATTGAGAAAGCTTATTGTCGCGGATCAATCCTTATCGTTCGGGCCTCTTCGGGAAGCTGATTAATTGGACCTGCGTAACGTCGCTTACCAACTGTTTGACCAAGCAAGTCGCGCTGAAAATGCCTGCCCGTTTCTATCTCCGGGATATTGCCTGTTACAGAGTAGGTCAGAGTGAGCGAATCCAAATCCAAGCTGAAATTCATATTCGCAGAAGCTCCCTGTTTGTCGAATCCAAAATATTTCTGCCATGCGGGCAAATCAACCCTTAATGCCTCAGGCGTCGATATCCAATTCAGTCCCAAACCTCTGTTTCTTTCAGTTTTCGCGTAAACATTTCCTTCCGCGGTGTTTTCTTTATGTGAAAAGTCAATGGATTTCCCGCACTGATAAAAAATGTTATTTAACACCTGGCTCCAGAGGGATGTTCCACCCCTGCTTTCGACGATGCGGCCTTCAACGGTACGCGTCTTAACTCCGGCATCTTCACAGTTGCCTAAAAGGTTATGGGCGATTATAGTCTCATCACTTCCATCGGTGATAATGCCCCAGCCGCCTTCATCAACAATATTCCAGCCGGAGCCGCCTTTGCCCCGTGTAACTTTCCAGATTATATTGTTATCCAGCATATTTTGATACTGGGATGCCTCCAGGTATATCCCTCCGCGCACGGTCTCAATTATATCACCGATAACATTGCCTGTTACCCTCGTATTTTTGTTTGCGTAGTCAAGCCATATTCCCGGGGCATAGGTCAAATGCCGGATAACGTTATTGCGAATCACAGTGCCGTCGGCCCCATGAAATTTTAGCCCGCCCGATTCCCACGCCAGTTCCGCATTCTGCCAGCCGATATTTTCAATTAAGTTATATTCCACAAGCGAGTGAATTACATCCGGTCCTGCCAGACCGCATATCCCGGCATCCGCTATCAGATTACGGCGCACAATCATGAAACCAATCTGAGGGGGTTTATCATAAGTCCAGTCCTGGTTGCCGATATCCAAACATACCGAATTGGCATGGCGAATTATGCAATCTTCGATAATCCAGTGATGCCCGCAATTAGTCGAAACCAATCCGCGCTGCGGGACAGGAAAGCCGCTGGCGGCGTGCTCAAACGTTATCCCTTTTACACGAATGTAGCCCAGGTAACGTTTTTGCGGCGAGAAAACCTGTTCCTGTGTAACCAGTTCAACTTCATGCGAACAGGGGTCGCTATCATTGGAGAGGCGCACATGCACCACCATTCCGTTATGCTCACACCAGAAGGTTCCCGCCTTCTGAGCCATATCCCGGTAACGCTCCACCTGTTCGAGCTTTTGACCATCGACAAAAATCATTCCCCGTCGCAACAAGTGGGGCTTTAACTCTTCGTCTTTCGGCTTCAAATAAAAGCGTTCCATCATTACGTTGGCCATACCAAACGGGTTGTATCCGTTGAACTGAAATTGCTCTAAGTTGAGCTGATAAATCTTCAGTTGCACCGCATTTGAATCGGGCCTTGCTATTCTAAAGCCGGTAGAAGGTTCCCATCCTGACTTTACCAGACGAGAACCCTTAACAATGACTTTGGCCCCTGGGGCCGCCTCATAGCTGATGATTTTGTCCGGCCCGGTACCTCCTTGTAATGGCACTACTTTTTCACGGTAAACGCCTTCCATAATCACAATGCGCTCGCCCGGGTGAAGGACCTGGGCTGCCTTATTGATTGTAAGAAAGGGCGCTTCTTTGGTTCCGGGATTCTGGTCCGAAGCTAAAGAATTGCCGTTATCCACGTAGTAGGTCTTTGAAAATTCAAACGGCACTTCCCAGGAAACAAACTCCTGCCCGTCAGGCAGCAATACTCCGGAGCGAATCTGGGCTATTGTTGCTGATGACAGCAATAATCCGATAAGCATTGCCGGTCCGACAACACTCCTTGAATATTTCCGGATTTCTCCTCGAATTGGTCTCATTTTCTATCCTCCTTTATGTTAAATCTCTACATCTTGATATTTGCAGAACGGACTCAATTATTGCCTGAGATATTCACAAGCGCCAATATCGAACGTCAATCCGGCCGGGATGGGATGGCCGAATAAATCGTGCGCTCCCGGATCCATTTGATAGAGTGTTTTTAAATCAAGGCCTCGATCGATGCAGGACGAAGTCGCCTTGAGCAGGAACGCTGTCATTTGCGGCAATTTGGTCGGATCCGTGAGTCTTGGTTCGTTAGCGTCCCAATAGGTCAATTGTGGGTCAGCGAACAAACCGACTATTCTTTCGTTGACCTTCTCCTGGCCGGTTTCATTGGCCCATTGTTCTATGCTGGAATACTTGCGATAAATGCTGAATTTGCCGTCACGGGACCAGTAGCAGTTTCCCTGAAAAACAAAATTCTGATCTTCCGTGGCGCCAACTATAAAGCCGGTGGAATTGGCGGTAACAAAAATATTGTTACGAAACCGCAGGTTGTTTATTTTCTTGCCTTGGAGACCAATCGTAGGATTTTCGTTTATGACGAGGTTATTGTAAAAATCATTGTCGCGTATCCCGGTTGGGGAATCGTCATTATGGCCGATCCAAATGGAGCGGGCCAGGTTTTTCTTGACGTTATCAAATATGTTATAACGGATGATATTTTTTTCTAACCATTGTGTCCCGCTCCACTGCCATAATTGAATGCCGTAATTTTTATTTTCATAGCAATAATTGTACTGAACGATATTGTGATGGCTTTCCGAGTCGAGATCGATACCGCCGCCGTCTCCGGTCGGGTTTGTGTTATGATGAGCGATACAGTACTGAATCGTGACATTATGTGAGAAGGCAATCCAAATGCCCACCGGACCATTCCCTCGCCGGCGTTGCTGGTCTCCGCCATTATAACCGGCCTCACAATATTCGATTGTCGCATCGGACGCATTATAAACCTCAATCCCGCTGCCGCTGATATCATTGAGGTCCGAATCCCCGGGATTATGGTTCGCCCGGCAGTGCCCGATATACAACCGCTGCATATTGCGCTTTCCACGGATGCCGGCGTATCCATTATCATGGGCATACACATTGGTAATCCGGGCGTCGCTGCAATTATTAATCTCTACACCTGCCCAGCGGAAACCGCTTGCTTCCACGTTGTCAATTATTAAGAAACTTGAGCCATCGACTTTTACCCCGATTCCGCCAAACTGCTGGCCGGTTTTGATACCGAGCCCTTTCACGTTGATGTTCTGTATCGTAAGGTAGTTCGTTCCGTTGCAGTCAATCGCGTGCATACTTCCCCCGTCTATCGTAGCGCGGCCGGCGCCGTATGAGGTGATGACCAAACGGCTGGCGGCTGTTCCCTTATCATTGCTGTCCAATTGCAGAGGTCCTTTAAAGGTTTTACCGCCCTCGAACTGAACGGTATCACCGGGGGCGAATGACATGTCGTTGACTTTGCTGACAGTGGCCCACGCTGCGCTCTGGGAAGTTCCAGTGTTATTATCGTTACCGGTAGAACTGATATAGTACGTCGCACCCAGTACCGGGCACACGTTCAGGATGAGTACCAGTGGCGTGATTATTCTAAATGGACAAACATTAATTAATAATTTTGCGAGCATAATTTGAATTGGTTTCATTTTCTAACCTCCTCTATGTTAAATCTGAACATGTTAATAAACACTGTATTATTCTTACTTATTGACCTTACCCCGTTTATTGTACCACTACATATTAGAGTATCCAGCGTTAATTGACCCTGCCTTTACGCACCACCTGCGCAATACTTACACGCCTAAACAAGCGTCCGGCACGCCTAAGCCCAAAATGAGTGACAGAAAGAAACGAAAAAGGCCAATCATAAGTGACTGGCTTGTATGAGGTTATGCGCAATAGCGGGGGGAGGATTCGAACCTCCGACCTCCGGGTTATGGGCCCGACGAGCTACCAGACTGCTCTACCCCGCGGTCATATTTAATAACAAACGTACCACGAAACCATCTTTATAGCAACAATAAATCCGACTTGCAGTGAGCTTGTCGAACCTGTTACATCTTGCTTTTGATTTTCGCTGCGAGGGCCTCAGCTTTACCCTGTGCATATTTATACGAAGGCCATTGCGTAAAAACATCGTCGCCGGGCCTTCGAGGGATAATATGAAAATGCAAGTGGTCAACAATCTGGCCGGCGGCCCTGCCGTTATTGCACAGAACATTATACCCATCCGCACCGGTCGCTGCTGCGATAGCACCTGCAATTTTGCCTAAGCGAGTCCAAATTTGCCCCAAAAGTTCCGGCGGGCAGCTATGCACCTGTTCGACGTGCTGACGGGGCAGCACAAGCGTATGGCCATCGCTTACAGGCCCAATATCGAGAAACGCGACAACAACTTCGTCTTCGTAAACTTTGATTGCGGGTATCTGCCCGGATGCTATCTTGCAGAAAATGCACTCCTGTGCGCCCATTTGCCGAGCCCCTCACTAAGCACTTATGGAAAAATCACTGCGCCGCGGCTGCGCTTTGAGCAGGTTGTTTCTCCTTCGCTCGCTTGCCTTTCTTGCCGCCTTTTGGCTCTTTCTCAATGTGCTCTGCGCCAACCAACTGGAGCAAAACCAGCTCGCCGTTATCACCCAGTCTTCTTTTCGCCAGGTGAATAATTCGCGTATATCCCCCGGCCCTGTCGAGATACCGAGGGCCAAGCTCGCTGAACAATTTCCCGATTATCGTGCCCTTCTTGGCCGGTCCGCCCTCTTCCTCTTTGATTATGTTGCGGTCCCCCAGCAACGCTATCGCCCGCCGTCTGGCCGCCAACGTCCCACGCTTGGCCAGTGTAATCAGCTTCTCGGCAAAACCCTTTACTTCTTTTGCCTTTCGGATGGTCGTCGAAATCGTCTCGTGTTCAAAAAGCGAGACCGTCATATTGCGACGCATAGCCAAACGATGCTCGCTTGTTCGACTCAACTGTCTGCCTGCAACTCTGTGACGCATAAACCAAAATTCCCCTTTCCGCCTGCGGCGGATAAATTTACGCCCCGCCGCTAAAACGCAGGGCAAAACACAAGAATCATTCTATTCCCGTCATTCCCAGCGACAAGCCGATATCCGCAAGCTTCCTCTTGACCTCTCGCAAGCTGGTCTTGCCGAAGCTGCGAACCTCCAGCAACTCCGCCTCCGTCATTTTAGCGAGCTGCCTGACGGTCTCAACCTTCACCGATTCGAGGCAGTTGCTCGCCCGAACCGAAAGCTCAAGCTCCTGAACGGGCATATTCAGCTTGACTTCCAGTTCTTTATCCATCTTGGGCTGGGGCTCTTCAACCGCCGCCTCACCCGCCACCGTTTCGGCCCCCACCTCGCTGTACTGCACAAACGGATTGATGTGCTTGCGCAAAATCTTCGCCGCCTCGACCAACGCCATATCCGGCGTAATGGCACCATTGGTCCATATCTCAAGTATCAGCCGGTCATAATCGGTCTTCTGCCCGACGCGAGTGTCCTCGGTGGCATAACGGACCCTTGTTACGGGTGAATACGCCGCATCGAGCACTATCCTGCCGATTTCCTGCTCGTATCTGTCAGCCATGGCAAGCCGTTCCGAAGCGGGCATATAACCACGACCGCTTTCGACCACCATCTCCATCTCGAAACTCACATCTTTCGTTAAAGTGGCTATGACCTTGTTTTTGTCCACTATCTCTATCGCAGGGTCGGCAACAATATGAGCCGCCGTCACTACACCCGCCTTGTTGGCAGTAACCTTCATCAACTTCGGCCCGGCTCCCTGAAGCCGTACCGTCAGATTCTTGACGTTCAGAACAACATCCGTTACATCCTCCATCACGCCGTTTATTGAGGTAAATTCGTGGTTGACGCCCGTTATCTTGATGGATGTTACCGCACTGCCCTCAAGTGAGCTGAGTAAAACCCGTCTTAAGCTGTTGCCAATGGTCGTGCCGAAGCCGCGCTCGAACGGCTCGATATAGAACTTCCCATATCTGTCGTTCGCTACCTTCTTGTCGCGTTCGACACGCGTCGGCAATTCCAGACCGCGCCATGTAATTCGCATACAGGTCTCCTCAGATTCAATTACAACCATCCAATTTCCATTAACCGTTGGACCGCAACCAAATCAGCCAACCCAAAACTACCTCGAACAGAATTCGACAACCAACTGTTCTTCGACCGGGATTTGCACATCATCCCTTGTCGGCAGCGCCACGACCGTCGCCTCCGGCTTGGCACGGTCCAACTGCAACCAGCCCTGCGTCGTAAAGCTCGGGTTCAGGTCCAACTGCTGCTTAATCTTCTTGACGCTTCTTTCTGAACCTTTGACCACAATCTTATCGCCCACATCAACGCCGTAGTCCGGCAAATCAACCTTATGCCCGTTGACATATATGTGTCCGTGAGTAATCAACTGCCGAGCCGCCTTCCGCGACGGCGCAAAATTCAACTTGTAAATCACGTTATCAAGCCGTCTCTCCAACAGTTGCAGCAGCGTCTGGCCGGTGTTGCCCTTCAATCTCTCGGCCTGGTGAAAATACCGCATAAACTGCCGTTCCATAATCCCGTAGTACCGCTTGACCTTCTGCTTTTCACGAAGCCGAACCCCGTATTCGCTCGACCGGCCCCTGCGCCAGCCGTGCATCCCGGGCGCCAAACCCCGCTGCTTTTTCTCCACCGGGCACTTCGCCGTTTCACACCTGCCGCCTTTCAGCATCAGCTTGATACCTTCACGACGACAATGCTTGCAAGATGAACCAAGATAACGTCCCATTTGTTCTAACCAAGCTCCTAATATTCCCTAATACAAACCGCTTCTCGCTTACCAACAACCATACTAAAACTTACACTCGCCTGCGTTTGCGCGGTCGGCACCCGTTATGAGGCAGCGGCGTTACATCTTCAATCGATGAAATCCGCAGCCCTGCCTGCTGCAATGCGGCAATCGCGGATTCCCGCCCCGGACCAGGCCCTTTTACCCTCACCTCGACCTCACGGACCCCGTTGCGCATAGCCGCACTGGCGGCACGTTGTGCCGCCTGCTGGGCCGCAAACGGCGTGCTCTTACGCGCGCCCTTGAAGCCCACGCAACCGGCCGAACTTGTGCAAAGCGTATCCCCTTCCGTGTCCGTCACTGTAATCAGCGTATTATTGAACGACGCCTTTATGTGAACGACCGCCTTTGCTACGTTCTTCCTGACCTTACGTTTTCCTACATTCGCCATTGTTCAAAAACCCCAAGCGTCAAAACAAAACAGGCATTATGAAAACAAGATAACTACTAATGCACCTCTTTCACGCCTTTCTTTCCGGCCACCGTCTTCCTTGGCCCTTTACGCGTCCTGGCGTTGGTCCGCGTCCGCTGACCGCGAACAGGAAGCCCCTTTCTGTGGCGAACACCCCTATAACAGGCAATATCACGCAAGCGTGCAATATTCTGCGATATCTGCCTGCGAAGCTGACCCCCGACGACGTAACTGCGCTCTATAATCTGGGTGATTCGGCTCAGCTCGTCCTCCGTCAGCTTGCCCGCCTTGGTATCCTTATTGACCTTCGCCTCTTTGAGAATCTCCTCAGCGGTGTGTCTGCCTATACCGTAAACATAGGTCAGCGCAATCCACATCGCCTTTTGGTTGGGAATATCAACACCAACGACACGCGGCATATCAGCTCCTTTTAACTTCCTTCAGGCCGTGACTCACTTGCGCACTTAAATCACCCCTGTCGCTGCTTGTGACGGGGGTTACTGCAAATCACGTGCACAACGCCCTTGCGACGCACAATCCTGCAGTTTTCACAAATACGTTTTACCGAACTTCTGACTTTCATTGCCAAAATCCGCCTTGCAAAACAAACACAACCGGCCGCCTAATTACGCAGAACTATCCGGCCCCTGTTCAGGTCATAAGGCGACATCTCAACGGTGACCGTATCGCCGGGCAGTATTCGAATAAAGTGCATTCTCATTTTACCCGAAACGTGCGCCAGAATTTGATGTCCGTTCTCAAGCTTGACTCTGAACATCGCATTCGGCAGCGCCTCGGTTACCTCTGCCTGCAGCCTTATTGCATCCTTTTTGGTCATAAACTACTTTATCGTCAACACCTCACAACCATCGCTGGTTATCACTATCGTATGTTCAAAATGAGCCGAGCACTTTCCGTCTTTGGTTACAACCGTCCAGCCATCCTTCAACGTTCGAACATCGCTGGTGCCGCTGTTAATCATCGGCTCAACCGCCAGCACCATCCCTTCGGCCAGGATGATATCATCCGCCAGGAGTTCCGCACTGACGAAGTTCGGCACACGCGGTTCCTCGTGCATCCGGCTGCCGATTCCGTGCCCGACAAACTCTCTTACCACTGAAAACCCGGCTGATTCGGCCAACCCTTGCATTTCGCCCGCTATTTTACTCCAACGAATCCCCGGGGCCGCCCTGGCTATCGCCGTCTCAAGCACCTGCCTGGTAACATCTATCAACCGGCGATTCTCATCAGATACCTCACCGATGGCAACCGTAATGGCAGCATCGCCGCAATACCCGTGAAGCCGCACGCCGAAATCAACGCTCAAAATGTCGCCTTCCTTGAGCTTGGCATCATCCGACGGTATCCCATGAACCACCTGCTCGTTAATCGACGCGCAAATCGCACCGGGAAACGGCGTCCGGGCACCCGGATTTCGCACACCCTTAAACAGGGGCTGCGCCTCTGCCTGTAAAGTCATCTCTGTCGCCACGTCGTCTAATTGGGCCGTGCTCACCCCAGGCCTGGCAATCTCTTGCAATTTTGAAAGAACATCGGCCACAACGGCGCCTACATCACGCATCAATTCAATCTCACGTCGGCTGCGAAGCGTTATAGCCATCTAAAAAGCCACACATCACGTCAAAGAGTCCAGCTTGCTGAATATCAGCTCCTTTACGTCTTCCGCATCTCCGTTGGCGTCGATTGTATAGACGGAATTTCCACGCTTATAATAATCAATCACGGGCGCCGTCTGCTCGTGATAATTTTTCAGCCGTGTCATCACCACTTCAGCCGTATCATCCGGCCGCTGAACAAGCTTGCTGCCATCCTTGTCACATACCCCGTCAACACGAGGTCTTAAATTCTCAACGTGATAAACCGCGGCGCACTTCGGACAAATCCGTCTGCCCGTTATCCTCCTGACTACCACGTCCTCATCCACGCTTAGATTCAAAACCACGTCTATCTTGTCGTCCTCTCCGCCAAGCGCTTTATCAAGGCCGGCCGCCTGCTTTACCGTGCGAGGGAAACCGTCCAGCACATAGCCGCCGGCTGGCGCCCTGCCGATTTCACCAATCATCATCTCGATAATAACGTTATCCGGCACAAGCCCTCCGGAATCCATATAACTCTGGGCTTTTTTGCCCAGCTCGGTCCCCCTCACTCTGTGACGTCTGAGGATATCGCCGCTCGACAGATGCAGCAAATGGTATCTATCCACTATATACTTGCATTGCGTTCCCTTGCCGGCACCTGGAGCGCCCAGTAACACTATCCTCATGTGTACGCTCCTTTTATCCTGCCGGTCTCACTGAAACCTTCATAGCTGTGCATAAGCAAGCTGGCCTCTATCCGCTGAACAAGGTCCAGCGAAACGCTTACGACAATCAACAGTCCCGTTCCGCCCAGAAACGTCGCCACCCGCCAGTCAACGCCCAACAGCCGCATTATCACCGACGGCACCACGGCGATTATAGCTATGAACGCCCCGCCGTAATAAGTCACCCTCGTCATCACCGTCTCAAGATATTCTGCCGTTCTGCGACCTGGGCGCAATCCCGGGATGAAGCTGCCCGAATCCCTGAGATTCTTGGCAAGCTCTTTCGGCTGGAACTGAACCGCAACCCAGAAATATGCAAACAGGAATATCAACGCCATATATACAATGTTGTAAGTGAACGCGTGCGGGCCGAAAGCATTTTGCAGGGTCAGGTAAATCCCGGAATTCGCAAGCGCGCTTATCCGCCCCAGCTGGCTTACAATCACCGGCAAAAATGTCATAAATGCCGAGGCGAAGATTATCGGCATCACGCCGCCGTGATTAACCCGCAGGGGCAGATAATGCCTTTGACCGCCGTACATTCGCCGACCGCGCATCATCTTTGCCTGTTGAACGGGTATTCGCCTCTGCCCCTGCGTTATCAGTATGGCACCCGCAACAACAAACACAAACGCGCCGACAAGCACCAGAATCTTTGTCGGACCGATGCTGCCCGGAGGGGCAGCAACACTGAAAGAAACATTGCTGATAAGTTTTTGCAGCGCCCAGGGCATCCGTGATATAATCCCCGCCATAATAATCAGACTGATGCCGTTGCCTATGCCGTACTCATCTATCTGTTCGCCAAGCCACATCAAAAATATTGTCCCCGCGGTCATACTAAAGATGCCCATTATCGCCGCCTCCGTGCGCATCCCCGGATAGGTATAGACGCCCAAAAGCCGCATATACATCAACGCCTGAATCACGCAGATAGGCACCGTCAGATATCGCGTATACTCCTGTATTTTCTTGTAGCCGGTCTGCCCCTCCATCCGCAGCTTCTTCAAAGTGGGAACTATCTCCTGCAGCAACATTAAAATAATCGACGCCGTGATATAGGGCATAATACCCAGACCAAACAAACTGCTGTTGTCAAGATTTCCACCTGTAAATATCTGCATCATCTCGGCAGCCCGCCCGAACGGACTTTCCGCGTCGCGGGCCCCCGCCGCCGCCGCTATCGCCCCCATATCAAATCCGGGTATGGCAATATGAAAGCCGACCCTGTAGATAAGCAGCAGCCCCACCGTAAAGAGCACCTTGCTCCGCAAATCCGCAATCTTGAATATGTTGACTACCGTCCTAAGCATTTTCGCCTTCTTGGATAACAGCAACTCCTAAAAATCACAAACCGCTCGCTATATAATCTCCACCATCCCCCCGCAACCGGTAATCTTCTGCTCGGCGGACTTGCTGAATCTGTGTGCAGTCACCTGCAAACGCTTGGTCAGCTCTCCGCCCCCGAGAACCTTAACTCTGCTTCTGCAGCTGTCAATCAATCCCACGTCGCAAAGTGTCTGCAAGCCCACGGTGGAGCCATCCTCAAATCTTTCCAGTTGAGAAACATTTACAATCTCATACCGCTGGGCAAACTTGAAGTTGCTGAAGCCCCGCTTCGGCATCCGCCGAAACACGGGCATTTGTCCCCCTTCGTTCAGCGACCCCCGCATTGCGCCCGAGCGGCTGCGGCTTCCCTTGTGCCCGCGCCCGCACGTTTTGCCGTGACCGCTGCCGGTGCCTCTGCCGAGACGCTTGCGCGACTTATGTTTGCCCGCAACAGAAGTTATCTGCCACTCGTACATCTCTATCATCACCACCTTTTTACCGGCTGCACCTCTACGCCTCGAAGAGATTCAACCATCTCTTTGCTGCGCAGCTTCAACAACCCGTCCATTGTGGCCTTCACAACATTCTTGGCTGACGTGCTGCCGTATACCTTGGTAAGCACGTCCTGAATGCCCGCATACTCCAGGACCGCACGCGCACTCGAGCCGGCAATCACGCCCGTTCCCGGACTGGCCGGCACAATCGCTATCCGCGTTGAACCGAACTTTCCGGTAATCTGATGAGGAACCGTCCGGCCCGACAACGGAATCTTCCGCAGGTCCTTCTTCGCGTCTTTTATGCCCTTCTCAACCGCTGCCGGAACCTCATTAGCCCTGCCATAACCGATGCCAACCGTCCCTGTGCGGTCACCTACCACTACCAAAGCACCAAAGCCAAACCTTCGCCCGCCCTTGACCACCTTGGCGCAACGATACACCTTAACCACCGTATCCTCTAATGGCGACTCTTCCTGCTCCATCGGTCTAATCGCATCTTGTGCCAATTTTATTCTCCAGACCTACCGTATCCCTTTTTGCCTTCAAAATACAAGTCCCGCTTTTCTGGCAGCATCCGCAAGACTTTTGACCCTGCCGTGAAATCTGTACGGCCCCCTGTCAAAACACACGCACTTGATGCCCACGCCCAGCGCCTGCTTGGCAACCGCCTCGCCCACCATTTCCGCCGCCTTTTTATTGCCCGCCTTTGTAACCTTGTCCCGCAGGACCTTCGACTTGGTGCTGGCGGAAACGAGAGTCAAACCTGCCACGTCGTCTATTACCTGAACGTATATGTGCTTGTTCGAGCGGAACACCGATAACCTCGGCCGCTCAGGCGTCCCCTGCACCTTCTTGCGCACGTGAAACTTGCGTCTTTGTGCAGCTCTTTGTACGTCCTTCCTGCTCATCCTTTACCACCGAAAATCTATTATGCTGTCCCCGAAGTAAACGTCTTGCCGACCTTGTGCTTCACTACCTCGCCGGCGTAACGGATTCCCTTGCCCTTGTATGGTTCGGGAGGTCTTGCTTTTCGCACGTCCGCGGCGAACCGACCCAGCACGCACTTATCCGCCGACGACAGACTAAACCTGGCCGGCGTGTCGTCGCCTCTGGTCGCCGCCACTTCTATCTTCACCTTAACGACCTGCGGTATCGCCATCTCCACCGGATTGGCAAAACCTACCTGCAGGACCAGTTTGCCGGCCTGCTCCTTGACGGTATAGCCCGTCCCGTACACCTCAAGCTTCTTCTCGAAGCCCTTGCTCACCCCCTCAACCATATTCGCCAGCAGCGCCCGAATCGTCCCGTGCAGCGCTTTATCCTCGCGAACTTCGGGGTGATTGTTCTCGACCACTATGCTTTTGCTATCGAGCCGGACTTGTATGCCCGAACGACAACCAACCTCTAAGCTGCCTAACGGGCCTGAAACCTTCACTTGCCGGCCCGTCTGCTCAACCTTCACGCCCGGAGGAATATCAATCGGTTTTTTACCTATGCGACTCATCAGCACACCGTACAGATTATTTCGCCGCCGATTTTGGCCTGCCGGCAGCTTTTATCACTCATCAGCCCTTTACTCGTCGAAACTACCAGTATCCCCATCCCGTTCATAACAACGGGCAATTCCTCAACCGACGAGTAAACCCGCCGACCGGGCTTGCTTACCCTCTGGATTTGCTCTATGGCACTGCAGCCCGCCTGATCGTATTTGAGCGTAATCCTCAATATCCCCTGCACGCCATCCTCTATTCGCTCAAAGTCTTCAATATATCCTTCCGCCTTCAAGACCGACGCAACCGCCATACAGACCTTCGAGCATCTGATGCTCACCTGCCTGCTCTTTATCCGCACGCCGTTGCGAATTCTCGTCAACATATCCGCTATTGGGTCACTCAAGCTCATATTCGCTTCTCTTATTTCCTCACCGGTATCTGGCGGTTCTCACCAACTCGCCTTCTTTACCCCAGGTATCTTGCCCTCGTGGGCAAGCTTTCTGAAACAAAGCCGACAAACCTTGAACTTCTGATAGACAGCCCTGGCCCTGCCGCAAAGCTCGCAGCGAGTGTATTGCCTTACCCTGAACTTCTGTTTCTTTTTTACCTTGTTTTCAAGAGCCTTCGTAGACATAGTTGCTCGCAAAAACCTTTAACTTATCGTTATAACCAAAAATTAGTCCGCTTCTGCCTGTCCCGCTTTTTCGCCGCTCTTCGGAATCCTGAACGGCATACCAAACAGCGCCAGCATCCTTCTGGCCTCGTCGTTGTTTTTGGCCGTCGTTACAAACGTGATGTTCATACCCTGCTGAAATTCAACTTTCGCCTGGTTGATTTCCGGGAAAACCGTCTGCTCGCTCAGCCCCATCGAGTAGCTGCCTCTGCCGTCAAAACCGCTGGGACTAAGCCCCCTAAAATCCCGCACCCGCGGTATCGCCAGACTTATCAGCCGGTCCATAAACTCATACATCCGTTCCCCGCGGATAGTAACCTTCAAACCGGTCTCCTGCCCCGCGCGAACCTTGAAATTCGAGACGCTCTTCTTGGCCTTGCACGCCTGCGGCATCTGCCCGGTTATCATCGTAAGGTCGGCCTTGGCCATTTCGAGAAACTTCTTGTCCTGCACCGCCTTGCCCACGCCCATCGAAACGACTATCTTCTCCAAACGCGGCACCGCCATCCGGTTCTTGTATCCGAACTCCTTTATCAGTTCTCCAACGACCTTCGACTTGTATAAATCCTTCAAACGTGCCATCGTTAATTACCGCCGTTTACTTCTTCTTAGGATGCCTCACTTCGCTTATCTTTGTGCCGTCTTTGGCAACGCGCATCTTGGAGCCGTCCTTGCCAATCTCATACCGCACCTTGCTGCCCTTGGATGTCTTGGGATTAACCGGCAGAACGTTGCTTATATGAATCGGCTGCTCGATATTTATCCGCCCGCCGCCGGGATTCCTTCGCGACTGCCGAACGTGCTTCTTGGCCAGATTTATCCCCTGAACAACAATCTTGTTTTCCTCTCGCAGCACGCGAAGCACCTTGCCCGTCGTCCCCTTGTAGTCGCCGGTTATCACCTGCACCATATCATCCTTTTTCACGTGCATCACCATCTGCCGTATCCCGAAAATCCTTACAAACGCCTGTCAAACAACCTCGCTGGCAAGCGAGATAATCTTCATATAATTCTTTTCACGAAGCTCGCGGGCAACCGCGCCAAAAATGCGAGTCCCTATCGGGTTACCCTCGCCGTCAATCATAACCGCAGCATTGGTGTCGAACCGCACGTAGCTGCCGTCGGCACGCCTGACCGGCTGCTTCGTGCGAACGATAACACACTTGTGCACCTTCTTGTTGTCAAGCTGGCAGGTAGGCAGCCACTTCTTTATCGCCACGCACACAATGTCCCCGATGCCGGCCACCGCCCGCGTGAACTTGCCGTGAGCGCCGCTCTTGCCCAGAACCCTGATGCACAACGCCGATTTTACGCCGGAGTTGTCAGCTATATTTATTATTGTTTCCTGTTGTATCATCTTTTGCTTTCCAGCTATTGTTGCGGCTGTTCCCCAGCCGCCTTTGTCAAAATGCGCACAAGACGCCAACTCTTGGTCTTGCTGTAGGGCCTGCACTCGGCAACTTCAACCACGTCGCCTACGCCCGCCTCGTTACGCTCGTCGTGAACAATCAGCCGCGTCTGTCTTCTCATAAATTTGCCGTACTTCGGATGCCTGTATAAATAGTCTATGGCAACCTTTATGCTCTTGTTGCCGCCCTTGCCGACCACCACTGCTTCCGTTGTCTTGACCTTGCTTTCCTGCATCCTTTGTTTCCTTATCGCCGGCCGTTACTGCCGCTTGGCCGCAATCTCCCGCTGACGCAATATCGTCTTTATTCGCGCTATTTCACGACGCGTATTTATCACCGCCTTGCAGTCCTGCAGCTTTTCCGTCGCCGCCTGCGAACGCAAATCAAACATATGACGCTCCAGCTCTTCCACCTTGCTTTCGAGCTCATCGGTGCTCATCTCACGATAAAGACTCGCCTTCATCTCAATACCCTTATCCCACCGTATGCCTGCGTCTGACTAATCTGCACTTTATCGGCATCTTGTGTGCCACCCGCGTCAACGCGCGCTTGGCCACTTCCTCGTCAACGCCGCCGACCTCAAACATAATCATTCCCGGCCTGACCCGCGCCACCCAAAACGCCGGCTCACCCTTGCCTTTGCCCATTCGCGTCTCGAGCGGCTTGGCGCTTACCGGCTTATACGGGAATATCCTCAAATATACCTTGCCCTCACGCTGCAGATAATGCGTCGCCGCCACGCGACCGGCCTCTATGTTCTTCGCGCTGACCCAGCTTATCTCCAATGCCTGCAAGCCGTACTCGCCGAACGCGACATAATTCGCCCTGCTCGCGTTGCCTTTCATCTTGCCGCGCTGGCTCTTGCGATACTTGACTCTCTTCGGCATTAAAGCCATTCTGTAAACTCCGTGCCAAAACCTATAACCAACTTATGAATCCCTTATTAGCTCCCTTGCGGATTGCCCTCTTTGGGCTTCTCCGCCGCCGACGGCTTGGCGTTATCGGCCGGCAAACCACCACCTGCCGGCTCAGACACCCGCCTCGGCTCACCCGAAACCTCTCCGCCTGCAACTTCTGCACGCCGGAATGGGCGACGACGACGCGCCTGCCTCGCCTCCGGCTGCTCACCAAACTTACCCCTGTAAACCCAAACCTTTATCCCAATCGTCCCGTATGTCGTCTCCGCACGGGCCGTAGCGTAATCAACGTCCGCATCTAACGTATGTAGCGGGATACTTCCCGTCTTCTGCGTCTCTCTCCGGGCTATCTCAGCCCCGGCTAACCGCCCTGAACACATAATCTTCACGCCCTTGGCACCCGCGTTCATCCCCGACTCACAAAACTGCTTCATCGTGCGCCTGAAAGACGCACGCTTGCAAAGCTGCTCCGCAAGCGCCTCCGCCACCAAAAAGGCGTTCAGGTCCGGCTCCGAAACCTCAACGACATTGACGGTCACCTTTCGACCCGTCAATGCCTCTATCTCTTCGCGCAGCTTATCGACCTCGCCGCCACGCGGGCCAATCACCACTCCAGGCCGGGCGCTGTGCAGCGTAACCGTCACCTCGTTGCGAGTCCGAACCACCTCAATCCTCGCAACCCCCCCCTTAGGCATCTGCCGGTTGTATTTCTTGTCGATGTATTCGCGAATCTTCTGGTCTTCAACGAGAAACGTCCCGTAGTCCGCCTTCGATGCAAACCACGTGCTCTGCCAGCCCCGCGTTATACCTGTCCTGAAACCTATTGGCGATACCTTCTGACCCATAATTGCATTCGCTTCTATACTTGGTTACGGCTGCGAAACCGTCACGTGTATATGACAGCCCTTCTTGCGAAGAGGATGTGCCCTGCCCCTGTCCTTGGCTATCCATCGTTTGGTCCCAATCCGAATGCCGGCATCATCCACTCGCGCTTCGCTCACGTAAAGATTATCCACGTCTGCTTCCTGCTCGTCCGCGTCGGCAACCGCGGCACTTAGTGCCTTGCTGACCATTTCCACGGCCCGTTTCCTCGTAAACTTCAGAATATCCAGCGCATCCTGCACGGGACGTCCGACTATCAACTGCGTCACCAGCCGTGCCTTGCTTGGCGACAAGGGCGCATAATGATACGACGAACGCCAACTGAGCAGCTCGTTGGCTTCCACCCCCAGCGCCGCCGCAAGACGCTTGACGTCTTCGCCGCGGGGCCTCGGTTTAAATAACCCCTTCTCCCAGTTCTTGACCGCCGAGACTGCGGCCTGCTTGTCCAGCCCAGCCCTTGCGAGCTGGCCAGCCAACTGCTCCACGCTCACCTTCCGCTGCTGACTAAGTTGTTTTAACTTACTGCCGCTTAACATAACAGCTTACCGCCTTATCCCCGACGTCGGTGCTTCTTCCACCTTCCTCGTTGAATGGCCCCTGAATACCCTGGTCGGGGAAAATTCCCCAAGCTTATGACCCACCATATCCTCGGTAACATACACCTTGTGGAACATCTTGCCGTTGTGCACCATAAAAGTAAAACCTACAAACTCCGGTGTTATCGTGCACCTGCGCGCCCACGTCTTTATCGGGTCGCGAGCCCCTGTCTGCACCTGCCTATTGACTTTGGCAAACAGCTTTACGTCAACGTATGGCCCTTTTTTAAGCGATCTTCCCATTCGGTTTCCTCAAGCCGGTCAACTCGTCTCGGCGTAGCGCCGGGCCGGCCTCGATAATGCCTTTCCTGCCTTACACTGTCTGCTGCCCATGCAAGGTGCCTCTGCGCCTTCGAATGATTCGCTTGTTGCTTATCTTTCGCGGGCACCTTGTCTTGCCGCCCTTTGCCAGCACGCCTGTCGGCGAGCAGGGATGTCGTCCGCCGTTGCTCCTGCCTTCGCCTCCGCCGAGCGGGTGAGATACCGGGTTCTGGGCCTTGCCGCGGACGTGCGGCCTGCGACCCAGATGTCGCGTCCGCCCCGCCTTGCCCCACGTGATATTCTGATAGTCGGCGTTACTAAGCCGGCCTATCGTCGCTCGACATTCCTTGCGAATCATTCGCATCTCGCCGCTGGGCAACATAAGCGTCACCCAGTCGCCTTCCTTCGCTATTATTCTCGCCGCACCGCCGGCCACTCGCACTAACTTGCCGCCCTGACCGGCCATCATCTCAATGTTGTGAACCTCAAGGCCGCTCGGAATCGCCTCCAGCGGCATCGCGTTGCCCGCTTTCGGCTCGCAAGTCATGCCGCTCTCCACCCTGTCGCCCGCTTTCATACCCTCCGGCGCCAATACATATCGCTTCTCGCCGTCGACATAGTGCAGCAACGATATGTAACAATTTCGGTTCGGGTCATACTCGACCGTCGCCACCCTGGCCGGGATGCCGTCCTTGTCACGCTTAAAATCAACAAGGCGGTAAAGCTTTCTTGTTCCACCGCCTCTGAACCGAACCATCGTCATTCCACTATGATTCCTGCCGCCGGCTTTCTTTATGCGAATACACAGCGACTTTTCCGGCCTATCGGTGGTCAGCTCGGCAAAGTCGTTGACCGAGCTGTTTCTTCGTCCCGCACTTGTCGGATTGTAAATTCTGATTCCCATACGCCGCCTCTCGCTTTCTTCTTTAGAACAGGTCTATGTGATAATCCTTCTCAAGATATACAACGGCCTTTTTCCAGTCCGCCGTGTAACCCATCATCTTGCCCTTGCGCCTGAGTTTCCCTTTCCTGTTGGCGGTCCTTACCTTGCTGACCTTTACGTTATACAGCCGCTCAACGGCACCCTTTATCTGCTGCTTGTTCGCAACCTTGTTCACTTCAAACGCGTATGCACTTACCTTGCTCGCGAGGTGCGTTCCCTGCTCTGTAATCAATGGCCTGATTATGATATTATAGTCGTCCATAATGCCAGCAGCTAATTCTCGCCGCCCTTGTCCTTGTTCATAAGAGACAGAAACGCCTCTTTGGTAAACAGCACCTTGGTGTGCCTGCAAATATCTCCCGCGTTCGACTCGGCCACCGGCTGCACCAAAATCTTTGGTATGTTTCTTGCTGAACGGTAAACCGTCTCGTCATAGTCGCCTGTCACCACAAGACAACTACGGTCTATTTTCAGATTCCCCAGTATATTCGCGAAGTCCTTGGTCTTTGGCTTCTCAAATTTCAACTGGTCAACGACGACCACATTATTGCTCAAAAGCTTCGACAGTATCGCCGAATCCCTTGCCAGTTTTCTCTGCTTTTTCGGCATTCGCTGGCTGAAATCCCGCGCCACCTTGGCAAACGTCACGCCTCCGCCCACCCGCTTGCCCGTCCTTATAGTGCCGGCCCGTGCATTGCCGGTGTGCTTTTGTGCATATAGCTTTCGCGTCGAACCTTCAACAAGAGACCTGTTCTTCGTCGCTGCCGTTCCCACGCGCTTATTCGCCTGATACATCACTATCGCCTGCTTCAACAACGCGTACCTCACCCGCCCCCCAAACGCCGACTTATCAACCTTCAGGCTGTCAACCTCTCTACCGTCTCTATCATATACAGGCAAACTAATCATCTGCTAAGCCCTGTCCGGCTCCGGCTCGGCGCCTTTAGCAATTGCTTATACCCATAGCTCTTGCCTTCGCCGAGACGAGTGCTAATGGCTATCCTTTCTGCGCGCTGCGCACTACTACATAACCACCCGCAGGCCCCGGCACCGACCCTTTGATTACCAACAGGTGATTTTCCTGGTCTATCGAGACAAGCCGATGGGTCTTGACCGTAACTCGCACCGCACCCATATGCCCCCCCATCTTCTTGCCCTTTTTTATGTTTCCGCCGTGACCTCGGTCGGTTCCATAACCCGCCTGGGAACCCGGTGAACGGTGTTTGCGTTCGGTCCCGTGCGAACCCGGCATGCCGCCAAAATGGTATCGCTTCATCGGGCCGGCAAAGCCCTTGCCCTTGCTGGTCCCGATGACGTCCACTCTTTTTGTGTCGGCAAACACCGAAACGGTCATCGAATCACCCGGATTGAATTCCATCTTCGCGTCGTTGGGCAAACGCATTTCCCTGACAAATCTCTTCGGCGTTGTTTTTGCCTTGTCGGCATGACCAATTTCCGGCTTCTTCATACGGGACTTCTTCACGTCGTCATAACCCAGCTGCACCGCGTTATAGCCGTCCGTCTCGACGGTCTTGACCTGCGTAACGACACAGGGGCCGGCCTGTATGACCGTAACGGGCAACAGCCGTTCCTTCTCATCGTAAACCTGCGTCATTCCAATCTTTTTTCCCAGCAGCATCGCCACTTTTGTCTTCCCTGTTACTGACCTGCTACCTTATGCCTTAATCTTTACGAAAACACCGGCCGGCACTACCAGCCGATTAAGCACCTCAACCGTCC
>Ga0315284_10001715_pt1 | contig 31310 bp, 28 predicted proteins | sample YL17G09_16_MG_FD_203696 | JGI IMG/M metagenome (GOLD analysis project Ga0315284, IMG submission 203696) | Sediment microbial communities from Yellowstone Lake, YNP, Wyoming, USA - YL17G09_16 | ecosystem: Environmental > Aquatic > Freshwater > Lake > Sediment | place: USA: Wyoming | collected...
ATGCAGGAAAACGGGAATCGCCTTGCTGACCGGAGTCGGAGCGCGACTCATGATGCCCCGATGAAGGCTGTTGGCGCCAGAATCCTTCCTGGACCGTAACGTTGATGCGGTCGATTTTGAGCCCCTGATCCTGAAAGTTCTGCTGGAGCAGGTGCAGGTTTTTTTCGAGGAAATCTTTTACACTCGCCGACTCTGTGACGATCGTGGCCAGAACTCCACTGCCGGATGTCTCCGCCTTGATTTCCACGCGTCCGAGCGAACTCGGCTTCAGCTGGATCGTAAGGATATTCTGGTTGTCGCGAAGCTGCATCTGGATGCGCTCGCTGAGCTGCGAAAGAAAATCCGTTGTTTGCGAAGGCGCATTGTTTTTTGGCGCCAGAAGTGCCAGGAGCGCCTTCAATTCCGCACCGGCCGCCTGCTGAGGCGATTGGCCCGCGGCGTTCCAGGATGTCGAGTTCATCGACACCGCATGCTGAACAGGCCGGAGTGCGGCAAAGACGCGTGCATCAGGTGTACTCGTGCGTGCCGACTGACCATGAAAGAGCATGCGTTGTGCATTCTGCATATCCACCCACGCGAATTCAGCAGAGTCGACCGCTGCAGCTTCAGGCTCGGCTGCCTTTTCCTTACCCGGCGCGGCAGCGGCTTTCTTTGTGTCGTTGCTCGCCTGGCTGAGGCTCTCCGGCAAATTTTCGTCGCCCACAAGGTCGGCAAAAGATTCCGAGTTCTTTTCAGTGCTGCCGGATTCAGCCGCGGCCCGCGGCGCCATGACTGCATTCTCCGCCTGTCCTGGGGCTTTGTCGAGCCGATGCGAGTCCTGCGTTGAGTTAGCACTGCCTCGAACCTGGGATCCTTCCGCTGCGCGCTTGCTGCCTGCGTTTTTGCCCGGCGTGGCGCTAACAGGATTGGCAAGTGCAGGCTGTGTACCGGACGCATCAGAAGCAACCGGTCGGACGGAGGTGGTTCCATCCGGTGCTGCTGGCTCTGCCGCAGCCATCTCCTCAGATGGAGCTTCGCTGGCGGACTTTTCGGAATCAGCTTTCGGATTCGCGGTTACAGAAGGAACGGGGAAAATGCCCCGAGACACCTCATCAGATGCCGCGAGTGCGGACATCATGCGCAAGATACCTGCAGGATGACTATTGCCCCGACCGGCCGGAGCGCCATCGATCCGACTTTTCGGCTCTACCTGCTCTGCCGGCTCATCTGCGGGCAAGCCCAGGCTGGAGCCGGCTGGCGTGAGATCGCCGCTGGCCTGAACAGAGGCTGTTGCAACATCGGCCGCGGCACGAGCCCGCATCGCAGGGCCGGCGTCATCGGCATTGGCAGCAAGCGCATTGGATGAATCGAGATCGCGCACCTGCCCCGGCGCTGCAGCCGGTACTGAAATTCCCATTTGGGTTTGCGGGCTGCCGCTTTCAGGATCTGAAGCATCCAGCGCCGGATCCACAATCGAGGCGGAGGCTGAAGCCTGCACAGGGTTCGCGGGAACAAGGCTCTCACTTTCGGCAGTATCCTGCCGCATGACAATATCGGTCCGCTGGATCGTCTCTGCGGGGATCGCGGCACCCTCCACCGGAATCTGCAATCCGCGCGCATCGAGATCTGCAGGCGCAGAGAACCTCAGGCGCGCCGAGATGCCGGAAAGGGTTGCAGGTGCATCTGTCCAGGAAGGCGTTGCCCTTGGATTGAGGGTCGTCAAGCTGCTATCTGGCTCGAGCGAAGCGGCACTCCCAAAAACAGTCTCCCGCGGCGTGGCAGAGTCCCTGGCGAAAGTCTGTGAATCTTCAACCATGAAATCCGTGGTCGCCGGGGGCGCAGGTGGAGTCGCTCCTTCATAAGAAGGTGCGGCGCCAGCGGCCATTGAAGATGCAATGGTCTTAGCGCTCGTGGAATTGCCGGCAGCTGGTCTTGCGGATGTCGCATCGGACGGCGCTGTTGTCTGTGTCATCGCAGCAGCCGGCTTTGCATAGGCTGGCACATTGAGTGTTTCCGGATCGATGGCTATCGGGCGTGCGGAACGAGGTGAAAGTTCAGAATCCGAATCCGCATCGGCCGGCATGATGGTTTCAGCCTGCGCAGGAATCCGCGGATTGCGAACACCCGGATCTGCCGGTGACGAGGCGGCGGGAAGAGCAGATGAGCCGGCAATCGCAGCGGCATCGACATCGGCAACTATGGCCGACGCAAGCACGCCTGCAGCATCATTCCCGACCTGCCTGGCTGGTGCGTTGTCTGTCCGTGGCAGCGCTGCCATCGGCTCGGGCGCAACGCCCAAGGAAGTCTGGGAACCGGGCTTCGCCAAATCAGAGGACGCAGCGATGGCGGGGAGTTTGGCAGCGTCAGGACTGGGAGATCCATCGGGAGCAGGCGGCAAGATCATGCCCTGAACATGCGGAGCTCCTGCGTTCATGGGCTTGACATATGCCCGCTCTGACTGTTGCCAGATCCGCGTCGGCTGGGAGGTGCTCTGATCAGAAGGCAGCAGCTCGGCTTTTCCATAATCCACGGGTTCCAGGTTCCGGCGCCCTGCAGCAAAGTCAGGCGGTTCGGAGCTATCGGATACCGATGGAATCATCGCCAGCGGCACGTCCTCTTCGGCAACGCGAACTACTGGTGTTGTCTGTGCTGAATCGAAAGAAGGCAAGGGCATCCGCGGCGTTCCAGCATCGATCGCCGGCGCCTGGGCATCCGGCGGCGCATTGCTGAACGACAACACCGCCGCCGGATTAGGATTCAGAAGAACGGGCGGTGCGGCATTGACTGAGGCTTTTGAAGTCGTCGCCGATGGGCCAGTCACTGTAATCATTGGGAGCGCAGGAAGAACAACGGAAAGATCGACCTGCACGGGCACATCCGCGGACGGCCGGGTAGGAGTGAGTGAGGCGCTTTCCGATGCTGCGTTTGGAGAAGCCTGCACGGGCGCCGGCGGCTCGAAGGATGCTGTTTCCTCAGTTGCCGGCTGCGGGATCGGGACGGCAGGTGTTTCTTCCGTTGCGATGGGCGCGGCAGCGTCAATTGGCGAGGCCGAGGATGTCGTCTCGCTGGCGGGCTGGCTTTCTCCTGTTGCAGTCTGATCGGACGGCGACGACGCAGAAGCAGCTGCATCCGCCGCACCGGAACTCGCCGGGCCACTCTGATCCGGGATGTGGAGCGATCCGGCGAGAGATTGCGATGAATCAGGCGTGGAATAATTCTGGATCTCGGTATTCACAAAGCCAAATGGCAGGATCGGAGCGACTGCATAATCGCAGCCAGGATCGTCCGCTTTGTCCACATCTCGAGCCGGCTCCGCCTCACCATCCTGTTTCCAGGGCCCGGCAAATGAGGTTATCTGATCGATGACGGCAAAAAAGGAGTTGCTCTCCCGGCCCGGATCTCCTTCAGGCTTAGGATTCCCCATTTCAGGGATGGAGGCGGCGGTGTTCGGGATGATGTCGATTCTCATCTCTCTTCTCCGTGTGTCGGAAAACAGCTGCTATGGTTTGAGGGCAAAGCGGGTCACGACGATCTCATCGATGGTCTTCTGCTCTTCATGTTCGATCGCAATGACGTATTCCTTTTTCCTTTTTTTCTTGAGGTTCTCGATCATCTGCTTGTCGCGAGAAGCCTCGATCATCTTCTGCTTCTGAGCTTCCAGGTGTTTCTCCAGCTCAACAATTCGTTCATCGGACCGTTTCATCTCAACGTCTAGACGGTCAAGAAAGCGATAAAACCAACCGATCTCCCGCATATCGCAGGCGCCCGACTCCAGCAGCGCCAGTTCCGACCGCGTCTGCATTTGCTGCGCTCGCAGCGAATCCTTGTGATTGAGTTCCGTCAGAAGTTCAGCCCGGATGCGGGTGAACGCATTGCGCTCCGTTTCCTCAATATTGATCCGGTGCCGCAGCAGGGTTTCCAGGCGGAACACGAACTTTTTCATTTCAACAATCCTGGGTGATTTCGATCACCTTGGACATGGCATTCTCGGCGCTGACGCGTTCCTCTAGGCGTTGCTTGAGGAAGCCGTTGATGGCGTCGATTTTTTTCAGCGCCATGTCGATTTTGGGGTTGCTTCCTTTGACATAGGCGCCGATGTTGATCATGTCCTCCGCCTTTTGATAGGTGGAGATGAGTTCCCGAATCTTCCCGGCCTTCTCCGTATAGGGACCGGGCACAAGGTCAGGCATCAGCCGGCTTACGCTCGCGAGGACATCGATGCAGGGATAATGGTTGCGCCAGGCCAACTCGCGCGACAGGACGACGTGGCCGTCGAGCAGAGAACGCACGGCGTCTGCCACCGGCTCGTTCATGTCGTCCCCTTCCACCAGGACGGTATAAAAACCGGTGATGCTTCCACCGGACATGAAATTGCCGGCACGCTCAACCAGACGGGGCAGAAGGGCAAAGACCGATGGGGTATATCCTTTCGAGGATGGAGGCTCGCCGGCCGCCAATCCCACTTCGCGCTGAGCCATGGCAAAGCGCGTGATCGAGTCCATCATCAGCAGGACATCTTTTCCCTGATCGCGAAAGTACTCGGCCAGGCTGGCCGCGGCCACCGCAGCCCGGATACGCAGGAGTGGAGGCTGATCCGAAGTAGAGACGATCACGACGGAGCGTTTCAGACCCTCTGGGCCCAGGTCCTTTTCGATGAACCCGCGCACTTCCCTTCCGCGTTCACCCACGAGGCTGATCACATTGACATCCGCCGATGTGTAGCGGGCCATCATACCCAGGAGGGTGCTTTTGCCGACTCCGCTCCCTCCGAATATCCCAATACGCTGGCCCTTCCCGCATGTGAGGAGGCCGTCGATTGCGCGGATGCCTGTCCCCAGGACATCCTCGATGTTTTTTCGTTCGAGCGGATTGGTGCCCTGCGACTGCAGCGGGTATTCCGCTTCCGCAAGGATCGGGCCGAGCCCGTCGATAGGCTGCCCCAAACCGTCGATCACCCGCCCGAGCAGAGCGGGAGCGACAGACACCGTTCCCTGCTTCTTCCTGCAGACGACCTTATCGCCGAGCTTGACGCCATGCACCTTGAACAGCGGCATCGAGATCACAAAATTGTCGCGGAAACCGACGACCTCCGCCGGAATCGGATCGGCGCGCCCCTGCCCGACGATTTCGCACAATTCGCCGACTGATGCCGGCGGCCCTTGCGACTCGATAACCAGTCCGACAGCGCGTTTCACCGAGCCGACGGTCTTGATCGGGTTCATAAGGCGAAGTTTCTGAAAGTAGGGGGCAAGGTTGACAGATTCCTGGCTCGGCACGTGCTATTCCCCGCCGCTAAAAAAAGTGCGTTCGACTTCTCGAAATTCCTCTTCGATGCGCCCGTCAATATCTCCGCATTCGGTTTCGATGAGGCACCCGCCGCGTTCAATGGACTTGTCGGCCAACAGTACCATTTCGCGTTCGCTTTCCCCGGGCCGCGTTAACGCGGCCCGCTGTTCGAGCATGAAAGAGTAGTCCGCCGGATGAAGGTGGATCGTTACAGCCGATTTGACGGCTACATGGCCGAGGGCGACTCGCACCAGGGTCTGAATGATCTCCCGGTCTATCTGCACTTCACGGTGGACGACTTTCTTCGCCACTTCCAGCGCCAGCTTCACTACATCCCGTTCCGCCCGAGCATAGAGTGCAGGCTTGAGCCGGCCGATCTCGAGGATCGTATCCGCATAGCGCCTCATCATCGCCTCGACTTTTCTCTCGGCAATTTCCAATCCTGCCTTTTCCCCCTGGCGGAAACCGTTTTCGTACGCGGTCTTTTCGATCTGGCGTGGATCGGAGGAGGATGGTTGCCCTTCGAACCTGCGGCTGGATGCGGCCACCTGCATCCAGGCAGGGATCTCAGGCCGCAAGCCGGAATCCGGTCCTCCGGCGAAAATGGCTTTCTGGATTTGTGAATCAACCTGATCTTGCTTTTTGATGAGTCGCACTTCAGTAGCCCCAATAGGTCAGAATTCGGAATTCGGGATCAGCTCACATATTCGTCTGATCCGCCTCCTTTGATGCTGATCACGCCATCCTGATCCAGCTTGCGCACAACGGACACGATCTCCTGCTGAGAGGCCTCCACTTCTTTGATCTTGACCGGACCAAGAACGTCCATATCCTCTTTCAGCATTTCCACAGCACGCTGGGACATGTAGCGGAAGAATTGCTTCTTCATCTCCTCACTGACGCCCTTGAGGGCGATCGTAAGAGTCTTTTTGTCCACGCGCTGGATGATCTCGCGCATGCCGGCATCATCGATGAGCAGAAGGTCATCGAAGGTGAACATGAGATTACGGATGCTCAGTGCAAGGTTGGGATTGTCGTTTTCGATTTTTTCGAGAATGGCCACCGACACGTTAGTATCCAGGCGATTGATCAGTTCGGCCACGGCCCGGATTCCGCCGTAGGACTCGCGGCTGACATCTCCCAGGGCCTGCATCTTTTGAGACAGGTTGCTGGTGATCATGCTGATGATTTCGGGTGATATCTGTTCGAGGTTGGCCATGCGCATCACGACATCGCCTCGCAACTGGGCGGGCAGCGAATTGAGGAGAGCGGCCGCCTGGGTGGTGTTGAGATGGGCCAGCACCAGGGCAATTGTCTGCGGGTGCTCGTTCTGGATGAACTTCGAGAGCTGCGCTGGATCGGCCTTTTGCAGGCTGTCGAATCCGATCGTGCCGCTCGTCAGTGCCAGTTGGACGCGATCGAGCAGTCTCCTGGACACTTCGGGGCCGAAGGCTTTGATGAGCAGCTTCCTAGCGTAGTCGGTTCCCCCCTGCATCAGGTAGGATCGCGCCATGGTCATCTTGTAGTAGTCATCCAGCACGCTGTCGGCGACCTGGGGTTCGATCCGCCCCAGCCTGGCGATCTCTTTGGTGATCTCCTGGACTTCATCTTCCTGAAGATAACGGAAGAGATTCGCGCTGGTTTCGTCTCCGAGCAACACCATGAGAATGGCTGCTTTTCTGATACCGGGTACTTGATCTTCCATATTTAGCTCGGCTGCTCATGGATCCAGGAGCGGACTAACTGCGACACCTGTTCCGGATCTTTGTTGGCATGTTCAATGACTTTTCTCTTCAGCACCTCATACTTGCGAAATCCTGCGCCAGCGGCTTCAGCCTCTCTCAGGAGTTCCTGTTCGATGTCGGCTTCAAGCGTATTGGCGGAAACTGCCGACGTTACTTGCCCCGGTGCCGCGGGAAGGGCCGGAGCAGCCGCTTGCTGCTGGGCAGCAGGCAGGGCTTGCGTTTTATTGGCGCCACCCGCGGCCAACTGCCGTGCCTGGCCTTGAGCCCCTGCCGGCGCTACCGAGGCAATGCTCTTGAGCACCCGTTTGCGCACAGGTCGAACCATGAGCAGATAAGCCAGGAGAAAGAGCAGAAGGAAGGCCGTGTACTTCATGGCGGGCATCAGGTAGGTCTGGTACTTCACATACCAGGGTACGGGCGTGAGGTCCTCTTCCACGGCGGGCTCGCTGAAGAACGGCATGTTCTCCAGGGTCACCGTATCGCCGCGATTTTCACTGTACCCGACAGTCGCCAGCACCAGTTGCCGGTAGGCGTCGAGTTCTTCCTTGGAGCGCGGCGCAAACGACGTGACGGTCTTACCGTCCGCTCCCTTGGTGTAGACCGTCTTGTAGTCCAGCAAAACCGCAATCGACAGCCGCTGAATGGAGCCCTTGGGCTGCACGGTATGGCGCACCACCTTGCTGACTTCGTAGTTGGTGGCTTCATTCTGCCTGCTTCGGTCCAATCCTCCGGCCGATGATGCCACCGTGCCTTCGGTGGACCGTGTCCCGGGGACTCCCCCGACACTGTTGGCACCGCCGACTCTTTCTTCGCTCTTCACCTGGCTCGAGATCACCGGCGGCGGGGTTGGATTATAAGTCTCCTCGGTCTGCTCCATGCTGTTGAAATCGAGATCCACCGAGGCGTTGGCGTGCACCTTACTCTTGCCGACGACAGGCTCGAGCATCGAGGTGATTTTCAGGACCATGTCCTTCTCGATTTGCGCCTGAATGCCGGACTCGATGTCTGAGCGCATCCCATCACCAGATGACAGGCGCGACAGTACCCTTCCCTCTGAATCCACAACCGAGATGTTGCGGGTGGGCAATCCCTGCACCGCTCCCGCAACCAGGTTCACGATGCCGGCAATGCTGCTCTTGGACAGTTCCCTGCCCCGTCGCAGGCGCACGAAGACGCTTGCCTTGGCTTCTTCCTTTTTTTCTTCAAAGAGGGAATCCTTGGGCAGGACCAGATGAACCCTGGCCTCGAGGATTTCCCCAACGATGGAGATCGTGCGGCTCAATTCACCCTCGAGAGCGCGCTTGAAGTTCACCTGTTCGGTGAAATCGGTCATGCCGAACTGGTTTTTGTCGAAGATTTCGTAGCCGACCTTGCCGCTGCGCTGCAGGCCGGCGCTGGCAATCTCCATTTTGAGGTTATCGATATCGGCTGTGGAACCAGCCACCTCGATCATGGTCTGATCGGAGGAAACATGGTAATCCCTTTTGAGCTCTTTGAGCTTGGACGCGATTGCCTGTGCATCGTCTGGATTTAAATCCCGCCAGGCAACGACGTAATCCACCCGGTTCATGTAAAAAACCAGGGAGCCGAGGGCGGCAAAAGCGAGCACGCCGAAAAGCACGATGGTCGCGCGCTGGGCCGGCTGGAGGCGGGTCCAAATGACGATCAACTGATTGAAGAAACTTGGTTTTGTACCGGCCACTCCATCGTCTCCAAAAGGTTATGAAATCTCATTTGCAGGATCTCACCACCAGCCGCGCCTGGGGTACTAGACCTGCATGCGCATGATTTCCTGGTATGCCTGCACGATCTTGTTACGAACCTGCATCATCATCTGAAAGGAGAGGTCCGCTTTCTGCACCGCAATCATGGTGGTGTGCAGGTCCTGTGTTTCTCCCGTCATGAGTTTTTGAATCTCAACATCGGACTGCTTTTGCAGCTCATTTGCCGTGGAGATCGCGCTCTTCAGCATGTCACCAAAACTGCCGCCCTCTTCCGTCTTGGTCGAGGTGCGTGTCCGGGTGATCTCGGGCAGCTGCATGTTTGAATTGATTTGACCAATCAATGGTTCTGCCATGAAATTCCTCTTACCGGATAATGTCCAGTGTCTTCACCGCCATCTCTTTGGCGGCGTTGATAACCTGGAGATTGGCTTCGTAGGATCGCGTGGCCGACATCATGTTCACCATTTCCTCCATCGGATTGATGTTGGGATAGGAGACATAGCCGTCCTTGTCCGCATGAGGATGACCGGGCTCATAACGGCGGATGGGAGCGGACTGGTCCGTAGTGATCCCCACAACCTCGACCTTGCTCACGCCCCCCATGGCATCGTTGAGCGCGCCACCAAACGATGACTCCGCAGGCGTCGCTGCAAGAACCACATCTTTGCGTCGATAGGGTTCCGTGCCCGCGGGTCCTGTGGTATTCGCGTTTACCAGGTTGCTCACCAAAACCTCAAGCCGCTTGCGCTGGGCAGAGAGGCCAGAGGCGCCGATTTCCATCGCGGTCATTAGGCTCATTAGCCGGCTCTCCCTTCCATGATGCTGCTGGCAATGGTCCGTAATTTGGAACGCAGCAGCTGCGCCATCATGCTGTAGCCAAACGAGGTTTCGCCGAGCTTGTACATCTCCCGGTCGATGTCCACGTTATTGCGATCGGGCCGGCTAGGAAGACCAGGAACTTCGTATACGGCCGGCTCCGCAGGCGCAAAGTTCCACTCCCCAAGGTTTTCGGGGCGCTTCGACTTCATACCTGAAGGTGCGTCGGGCAGTAATTCCGCCATGGTGGCGTAAAACGAAATATCCTTGGTCTGGTAACCGGGGGTATCGATATTGGCGATGTTGGACGCAACGACCTGCTGGCGCTTCGACAGCCGGGTCATGTAGTTTTCCATCGCCATGATGGTTGGATCTTGAAGCATTTCCGCCTTCAAAAGCTCCATCCTTTCCGCCTCGAACGCCGAGGCCCTCGATGACTCCAAGCAATCCGCTTGCCAGAACAGCAAGATTCAGAAACCAGCCATTTTCCGGTGTGCGCACCTGCGGCAGAGCCGAAGAGGCTCACATCGCTGCCCGGTCATGGGCAACTTTTGCCTGCCTGTCTTGCAGGCCGAACTCGTTCAACTTGTTGCGGAGCGTGCGCAGGCTGATTCCCAGCAGACGGGCGGCATGAGTCCGGTTGCCTCCGGTATTTTCGAGCGTCTTCTGAATCAGCTGCCGCTCCATTTCGCGTACGGTCGTGCCAACTGCCGGCGCGGCATCGGCCTCTGCAGGCGAGCTGGCAACGAAAAGATCTGCAGGTTCGATGACCGATACCATTGCCAGGGCTACAGCCCTCTGGATGGCATTCTCAAGCTCACGCACGTTGCCGGGCCATGAATGCCGTGCCAGACATTCCAGGGCGGCGGGGCTGCACTTCGCTTCCGACTTGCCAAATGCTTTTGCGTAACGCCGGCAGAAGAAATCTGCCAGCAACGGGATGTCCCCGCTGCGCAGCCGCAACGGTGGGATGTTGAGACGTATTACGTTCAGCCGGTAGTAAAGATCTTCGCGAAAATCGCCGGCCCGCACCAGCATTGCCAAGTCACGATTCGTGGTGGCAATCACCCTGACATCGATGCGTACAGGTTCCTTCCCGCCAATGCGATCCACTTCGTGCTCCTGCAGAACCCGCAAAAGTTTGGCTTGAAGGATCGGGGCCATTTCTCCTATTTCATCCAGGAGGAGCGTGCCACGGTGGGCCATCTCGAATTTGCCCGGCTTGGACGCAGATGCGCCTGTGAATGCCCCACGTTCAAAACCGAAGAGCTCGCTTTCCAATAGGTTCTCCGGCAGGGCCGCGCAATTGACAGCCACAAAGGGGCCCGAGGCGCGCGGACTTTCCTGGTGAATCATGCGCGCCAAAAGCTCCTTCCCCGTCCCGCTTTCCGCTTCCACGAGAATCGTGGCCGTGCTCGTGGCGGCTTGCCGCGCACACCCCAGCACCTGGGAGAATGCCGGGTCCTGGGTCACAATTTCATAGCTCGGGCTGGTTTCCCTGGCGGGAGCGCCATTCAAGGCCCGACGCACCACGCTCTCGAGGGACTCAGAGGAGAAAGGTTTCAGCAAATAATCAAACGCTCCCTGCTTCATGGCATCGACGGCATTCTGGATTGTGCCGTACGCCGTCAACAAAACCACGGGGGTCTGGGGAGTGGAGGCCTTAACCTTTTTCAGGAGATCAAAACCCGTCATCTCCGGCATGCGCATGTCGGTGATGACCAGGTGGTAATACTTCTCGCGCAGGCGGCACATGGCCTCACGGGCGCTGCCGGCCGTCGTAATCGAATACCCTTCACGGCGCAACGTCTCGTTGATCGCAATCAACATCTGAGGTTCGTCGTCCACCACCAGGACTTCTTCCTGCATGCAAATCCTCTCTAGGCGGCGCCTGAAACCAGTCCGGTCCCGGGCAGAACTATCGTAAAGGTCGTACCGAGATTCACTTCACTTTCCACATGAATGAAACCCGAATGCTGCTCGATGATCTGGTGCACCACCGACAATCCCAGGCCTGTTCCATTCTTGTTGGTTGTGAAGAAGGGGTCAAAGATGCGCCCGAGGTTTTCGGGGGGGATTCCCAATCCCGTATCCCGCACCAACAGCTCAATCCCTTCACAGATGGCCTCTCCGGGCAGCGTATGCACATCGCGCGTCCCGATGGTGATGGATCCCTTCGTCGGCATGGCCCGCAACGAGTTCAAAACCAGGTTTAATATCATCTGCTTGAGCAATTCCCGGTCCCCGGAAACCATGTTTTCCCGTGCCTCGAGCCTGGTTTCGATCCACACTTCTCGCTGCTTCAGAATGGGCTCGGCAAAGCTCAGGATCTCCCGGATCAGATCGTGGAGGTTCACCTCCTGGAACTGCGGCGCGAGCGGATTTGCGAAGTGAAGCATGTTTGAAACTATGTTGTTGAGCGACCGGCTGCCGATGCGGATGTTCTCCGCCCACCGGCCTGGATCGCTCTGGCGCGGCAACTCCTTCTCGAGGAGCGACGCAAACAGCTCGATGCTTCCCAGGGGATTGCGTATCTCGTGGGCCAGTTCCACAGCCATTTCCCCCATGGCGGCGAGACGTTCACCGCGCTTGTTGCGGGTTTCCATGGCCTTGATTTCAGTAATGTCGCGGATGATATGCAGGTTGCCGGCCTTGGCTCCAGAAGCGGTCTTCAATGGTGTACTGGCCGTGGCCAGAACCTTCATCTTTCCACCCAGGACAAAGGGGATCTCCACTTCACCACTGCCATCTTCGCGATCTGCAAATGCCGTAAGATATTTCTGGACCGCTGAATCCCGACGCCCCGATTTTTTTGCCTTCGCCCTGGTGGCCCGGGATTGTCCCAAAATTTGGGTTGCGACCGGATTGCAGTGACTGACCTTACCGGTTTCGTCCACCACCAGAACGCCACACGGCAGGCTCTCGAGAATTCTCGCCAGGAAGTTCTGCGCCTCCTCTTTTTCGCGCAGACTCTTCTTCAACTCGCGATTCTTGGCCGCCAACTCATCCGACAAACGGCGCGTACGCGCCTGTAGCTGCTGAAACGCAGTCTCCAGAGAACTCGAAGCCTGGGTGAACATTTGAAATGCTTCCAACAGAAGCCCTGCCTCCCCGGCATCTTTGCTCTGTTGCAACGATTCGAGGTTGATCGGGAGCGGATTCAATTGGCAAACCGTCGTGTTCGGGCTCGTTCCCATCTGCGCTGCTCCCCAGAAGCTCCGGTTGGTTTCTCCATCCTGCCGGCACTTCTGTATCAGAATATCCCGCGCGAACTACAGCAAGAGGCATGCCAGCGGAAGATTTGGAGGCACGAGAAGCAGAAAAACTCATGCAAACTATTGGTATATAATATTTTATAATTTCCCTGCGCTGAACTTGGCCAGGGCTGCAGACGGTAGTTTATGGCGGATTGGCAGCAAAAGTCAGTCAAATAGTTGACAGCCGTACGGCCGAGTGGTTGACGTACAGTCATTGAATAATTCATTGCAAAACCGCGGGAAAACGACCCAATCAGGGGGATTAGTGGCTCTGGAAAAAGGCAGGCACGGCGCCATGCATTTTGCAGCTTAGATTATTTCAGAGTCGCAACCAGAACCCGAATGTTTGTTTCAACCATACGACACTGTATCGGCAATACCCGCTGCACCATTTATGATGGTGTCAGAATTTTATTATAATGACATATTGACAAATGTGAAAAATGTGAGATATAAGAGACGCGTGTCACAAGAATAATGAACCGCAATTTAAATAGTCGATAATTTGACGCTCATTAAGACTTATCCCGATGCAGTGGCGGTTTTCCGTACCTTATTTATCACCTGATAAAGAGTTTCTTAGTATTGGAGGTAGAAATGCGCAGATCCGGGCCGGAAGATGTCAAAATCCTGGTAGTTGATGATGAAGATTACATGCGCGAGATCGTTCGCCAGGCACTGGAAGGAGCAGGATTCCAAGTCGAAGAAGCGGCCACGGGTGGAGCAGCTCTGGAGATGATGCGCCGGTATCCTTATGACGTGATCGTCACGGATCTCAGGCTCCCGGGAGCAAATGGAGAGAAGCTGCTTCAGGAGGCCCTGACGATCTTCCCCGAAACGATCGTAATCATCATGACAGGCTATGGGAATATACAAACGGCGGTCGATGCCATCCGTCAGGGTGCGTACGATTACCTTCCCAAGCCGTTCCAGCTCGATGAAATGGTGATGCGAGTCGAAAAAGGACTGCAGGATCGGCGTCTCAAGTCGGAAAACTCGCTGTTGCGTTCAGAGCTGCAGGAGAAGTTTCAATTCGCCAACCTGATCGGCAACAGTCCGGGCATGCAGCAGGTGTATCGTATGGTGACAATGGTGGCGCAAAAAACCAGCACGATCCTGATCTCGGGAGAAACAGGAACGGGGAAGGAAGTGGTTGCGCGCGCCATTCACTACAACGGTCCGCGCAAAGATCACCCCTTGGTATGCGTAAACTGTGCAGCGATTCCGGCCAACCTTCTGGAAGATGAGCTTTTTGGGCATGTCAAAGGCGCTTTCACCGGAGCACATCAGCATCGGATCGGCCGTTTTGAGCAGGCGAATCGCGGCACGTTGTTCATGGATGAGATCGGAAGCATGCCCCTTGACCTTCAGGTCAAGCTGCTCCGGGTTTTGCAGGAGCGTGAGTTCCAGAAACTCGGCGGCACAACCTCCGTCAAGGTGGATGTCCGCATCATTGTAGCCACCAACGAAGACCTGATGGAGAAGGTGCGGAGCGGAGGTTTCCGTGAGGACCTTTATTATCGTTTGAACGTGATTCCCATACAGATCTTGCCGCTGCGCCAGCGGCGCGAGGATGTCCCGCCCTTGGTTTCTCATTTCCTCAAGAAGTTTTGCGCCGAGCAGCAGGTGCCGATTAAGAGGGTCTCTCACGATGCCATCAAACATCTCGTGGGCTTCGAGTGGCCCGGGAATGTGCGCCAATTGGAGAACGCGGTAGAGATGGCGGTTGCGCTTTCCGGCGACCGCGAGCTTCTGGAAGTGACCGATTTCCCCGTCGTGGCCCACATGCCCGGCGAGGATGAGGTTTTCCGCAATATCGCCATCCCGGAGGAAGGTGTGAATTTCAACACGTTGATCTCCGAGCTCGAACGGCGCCTGATCCTGCAAAGCCTCCAGGTCACCGGCGGAAACAAAAAGCGCGCTGCATCTTTGCTCCAGCTCAAGCGCACGACCTTTGTGGAGAAACTCAAGCGCATGGGCACGGAATCCGACTTCCCGGATTAAATCCTACTGCAACAGTTCCGATCAGGAAACCTTCCTTTAATTGATTCCGCCCATCCTGAGGCCTGCGTTTCCGCACGCCTGAGTTCACAAACCCGGGATTCGGCCTGGCACAAATTCTGTCACTCTAGAACTTCCGGGAAGCAGGCAAATCTCCGGATCTCCTTCCCCTCCGTCCCGTAGGGATTCCGCAATGAGGATAAAATCGTGCGTTCTCATCAAATGCTCATCTCGTGATCGGTACACTCGTGATGCTGTAACTCAAATTATCTATTAAGTTCTAGCCAAGGGAGAGAAAAAATGAGTCTTGCAAAGTTCAGGGGCTTCGGCGCGGTTCTGATTGCGATCTGCTTCTTGTTCGTCGGCAATCTTTGTGCGCAGCAGAAGGCAACGCAAAAACAGGGCGAAAAGGGGGAGCAGGCAACAAAGCTCACTTTGAAGGATCTTCCCAAAGCCGTGCAGACCACAGTTCAGAAGGAAACCCAAGGGGCGGAAATTGTCGGCATCTCCACGGAAAACGAAGGCGGAAAAACCATTTATGAGATTGAGACCAAGGTCAAAGGTCACACCAGAGATATGTTGATCGATGACAAGGGAAATCTGACGGAAGTGGAAGAAGAGACCAGTCTCGCCACTGTGCCGGCTGCCGTTCAGGCTGAGATCAAGAAAAGCATCGGGACAGCGAAACTGGTGAAGCTCGAAACCGTTTATGACGGCAAAAAGGTGATGACGGGGTACGTCGCCGTTGTGGAATCGGCGGGAAAACAGTCTGAGGTCGAGTTGGGGCTCGATGGCAAAAAGCTGCCTGCCGCAAAGTAACTGATACAGTTATATCGTGATGCCTGTTCTGGTGGCCGAAGATGCATGACCAATGACGGATGCCCCTGCCAACAGCACTCAGCACTCAGTACTCAATCTTCAAGGTAGGTATACCCATCTAATGTGGATTGGTACAGCTCCGTAATCGAGGCGGCTTCCGCAGCATCGATCTTGCCCTGGGATTCCGCAGCCGTGACCATTTGCATGAATCCTTCGGCGAGGCTGGGCGCGTCGTACCCGGCGCTCGCTAACACCTGGCCGAGGCTCTGGCCGCGCACGACCTTGTCCAGATGAGCTCTGCCGGAGTCGTCGACCAGAAAATGCGCCTCGTTGGCAGATCCGAGCAGGTTGTGGTTCATGCTGAGCGATTCCTGGTAGGCGCCTACGAGCGGGATGGCGAGGTAATAGGAATCATTGATGTTGCCGTGCAGTTCCAAGGCCTGTTTCACGTCACGGAGGTCAACGAACTTGTCAATCTGACCGTCGGAATCGCATGTGATGTCGCACAGTGTGGCACGTTCGGTCGGTTCTTCGGTCAGCCGAGTCACGGGAATGATGGGAAAAAGCTGATCGAGGGCCCATGCATCCGGAGTAGCTTGAAAAACGGAGAAGTTGCAGATGTACTTGCTAGCCAGGATGTTTTCCAGGTCGATGAATTCTTCGGGCCGTTCTTTCAGGAGATGGGAAAACTTGATGGCCTTGCGGCAGATTTCCCAGAAAAGCCACTCGCCATGGGCCCGGTTCTGGAGGTTGAGGTATCCGAGGTTGAACAGCGACTGCAGTTCCTCGCGGTGCTGCAAGGCATCGTGATAGTACTCTCGGAAGTTTTTCTGGTTGAAGTCCTTGTGCAGGTCCATCATCTCCAGAACTACTTCAGAGTCGATCTTGGAAAGGTCTACTTCTGGACCTCCGAGGCCCGGATTCAGCGTCCGGATCACGTTGGTGATGAAAACGGCGTGGTGCGCCGCAGCTGCGCGTCCGCTTTCGGTCACAATGGTAGGCGGCGGCACGTTTTCCGATTCGCAAATCTCATTAATGGTATAGACGATGTCGTTGGCATATTCCTGAATACTGTAGTTCACGCTGCAATCGGATGCCGTGCGGCTGCCATCATAGTCGACCCCGAGGCCACCACCGACGTTGAGATATTCGACCGGATATCCCATCTTGTAAACCTTGGCGTAGACACGCGCGGCCTCTTTGATTGCGCTTTTGATCCTGCGAACATCGGTGATCTGGGACCCGATATGGAAGTGCAGCATTTTAAGCTGCCGCGCCATCTGAGAATCGGTCGCCAGTTTGAGACAATCGAGCAGCTGGATGGTGTTGATGCCGAACTTTGAGGTTTCGCCGCCGGACTCTTCCCACTTCCCCGCCCCACGCGAAGAAATGCGGACCCTGATCCCCAGTGCCGGCTTGGCCTGCAGCGCTGCAGACACCTCGGCAATTTTTTTGAGATCGGAGACTTCCTCAATCACAATCACCGGATTCTTCCCGATCTTGGCCGCCTTGATCGCCCACTCGAGATAGCGCCGATCCTTGACGCCGTTGCAGATCAGCAATGCGTTGGGATGAACTGCCAGAGTAAGCGCTGCGGCCAATTCAGCCTTGGTGCCGACTTCGAGTCCGTATTCATAGCGATGGCCTGCAGCCATCAAGCGTTCCACGACACTCCGCTTCTGGTTCACCTTCATCGGGAATACGCCGCGGTGGCGGGCGCCGTAGCCGTATTCCGCAATCGAATTACGGAAGGCTTCATGAAATTCCTTGATCTGGGTATCGAGGATCTGGGGAAATCTCAGTAGATACGGCGGGGCGACGCGGCGCTGCTGAAGGGTGTTGATGAGAGAAATGACTTCCACTCCCATCAACGGATTGCGCGTGGGGTGGATCGTAAGAGATCCCTGCTCACTGACCCCGAAGTATCCGGCGCCCCAATTTTCCAGACCATAAATCCGATGCGGGATCTCGCTCGGGGACAGCCTCAGGTTCTGGTTCAGTTCTCTCATGGCTCAGGTCACCTCGTCGCGCAAGGGTCAGCATCATAACCTGCAGACTCGGCCAACAATAGCGGAGAAACTTACCACTCGCGAGCGGCAAAATCAACAGAGGAACCCTATCTATTCGCAACAGGCACAGCCGGACATCTCTAATTTTGAGTTGAGCCTCGCGGTGGGGCACGGAAAGTACATGGCGTCAGGATCCGAAATATATAAGCAAGATCCCAAGCTGCCCTCAGGATTTCACGCGCTCCTGGTACTTGCCCTCGCTCGTGTCAACGCGTATCACTTCCCCTTCATTGATGAATGGCGGGACCTGGATGACCAGACCGGTCTCGAGGGTAGCGGGCTTGTTGACATTGCTTACGGTTGCGCCGCGCAATGCAGGCTCGGTAGAAATCACCTTGAGTTCCACAGACGCCGGCAATTCAATGCCGATTGGCTTGCCCTCATAAAACTCCACCTGGATTTTTATGTTGGATGTCAGATAAGGAACCGAATCCTCCAGCAGGTCCAAGGGGAGATGGATCTGTTCAAAGGTTTTCGTATTCATAAAGTAGTAGTCGGTACCGTCCGTATAGAGATATTCCATCTCATGGGTTTCCAGGTAGGCCTGTTCGACCCTATCCTCCGAACGGAAGCGATTCTCGATGATCGACCCGGTCTTGACCGATTTCAGCTTGGTCTGAACCATGCCGCGCCAGTTTCCAGGAGTAATGTGCATGGTTGAAAAAACCCGATAGAGTTCACCATTCAGTTTGATGGTCATCCCACGCTTGATTTGGGTTGCAGCAATCATGAAAAACCTCGAATGTTTACAGAGTCATTATCTTACTCGCACCATGGGGCCATCATCAAGATTCGGCGCCTGTGATTCAGACAGTACCAGCCAAAAGCAGCCACGAATGGCACGAATAGCCATAGCCGCAACGAAAAGACCTTATCATAGAGCTCGCCGATAACCTGCGATTATGCCTCCTCCACAGGGCGCAAGATCGCACTCCCTTGGTGGCTCCTTTCTCCTTTCGTTCTATTCGTGCTATTCGTGGCAAGGTTTTTTCCCACTGTCTGAATCGCAGATTCGGCGCAGGCTCGCCTGAATCCCGAAGGCGCACCTTGCGTGGCTCACAAACGCGCCGACCCGGGTTCTGCCCGGCATGGTCATGGCGCGGCCTGCTTCTTGCTCCTGCTGCGCAACACTTCGAACACGGGAGGAAGAATGGACAGAAAAATCACGACCGCGATCACGATGTGGATATGCTGATCGACATTAGGAATTGCCGAGGACAGGAAATAACCCGCGAGCACCATGCTCCACACCCAGAGAAACCCGCCCATGATGTCGAAGGTAAGGAAACGGCGGTATTTCATCTTCGCCGCACCGGCAACCGGTGAGGCAAAGGTGCGCACAATCGGGACGAAACGAGCCAGAATGATCGTCTTCACGCCGTGCTTCTCATAGAATTCGTGAGCGCGTTGCAGGTGTTTCTTCCGGAAAAAGAAGGAGTCATCGCGACGGTAGAGAGCCTCGCCTGCGCGCCGGCCGATCCAATACCCGCACTGATCCCCGGCAACGGCACAAAACGAGACCAGGACCAGCAGGGTCGCCAGATCGAGGTGGCCTGTGGCGGCAAAGATGCCCGCAGTCACCAGCAGAGAATCACCCGGCAGGAAGAAACCCACGAACAAGCCCGTTTCCATAAAGACGATTGCGCAGACCAGGAATGTTCCGCCCCACTGGACGATGCCCTGCACATCGGTAATAAAGTGGAACGCGCTGCGTATCCAATCCAACATATGATTCCTATGGTAAAGCCGCGGAGGACAACCATTCGACCATAAATCCCGCGTGGCTGGCGCCGCATTCCGGAACGCAGCCGGCCGTCTGCCGTTCAGATCCGGGAAGTTCTGCATCAAGACGTCAAAACGCCAAGACACCCGAGATACTCGTCGTCTTGGCGTTTTGGCGTCTTGACGGCTCATGCACCCTGCTGCACGCGCAGGGAAAAACGAACAACCCGCAGCTTCTCAGATTTCGAGAATTTCCGCCTCTTTCTTTTTTGCCAGGGCGTCCACGCGGGCGATGAACTCATTGGTCAGATCCTGCACTTTTTTGAGCCCATCCTTCTCTTCATCCTCGGAAATGGCTTTTTCCTTCATCTTCACCTTGAGCTGGTCATTGGCTTCATGCCGCACCTGCCTTATCGCGACGCGATGCTGTTCGGCGATGTGCCCGACCGTCTTGGCCAGCTGCTTGCGGCGTTCCTCGGTCAACGATGGGATGGGAAGACGAACGACCTTGCCATCGTTGGTGGGATTCAATCCCAGATCCGATGCCGCCAGGATGGCCTTCTCGATGACTCCGATCGTCGACGGATCCCATGGCTGGATGAGAATCATCGTGGGCTCCGGCGTCGACAGGGAAGCCATCTGGTTGAGAGGAGTCAGAGTGCCGTAGTAGTTCGCTTGCACATGATCCAGAATGCTGATGGAGGCGCGACCGGTCCGGATTGCAGCCAAGCCGTGCTGCATCCCCTCGATAGACTTCTCCATCCGCTTGCGCGCCGTTTCGAATACCTGTGGGACCATTGAAATCGATCTCCTTGTGGAATGAGCCGGGACGTGCCGGCCTCGGTAGCAAGGATCTACCCTTGAACGGTAGAACCTACCTTGGCACCCAGCACGACGTCCCTGATATTACCATGACGGAGCAGATTGAAAACCACTATGGGAAGCTTGTTTTCCATACACAGGGTGATAGCTGTAGTGTCCATGACCCGCAGACCTTTTTCCAAAACGTCCAGATAGGTCAGGTTTTCAATGAGTTTTGCCGTGGGATTGGTTGCCGGATCGGCATCATAGATACCATCGACTTTGGTAGCTTTGAGGATCGCCTCGGCGCCGATCTCGATGGCGCGCAGGGCAGCCGCTGTATCTGTGGAGAAATACGGATTCCCAGTGCCGGCGGCGAAGATCACGACCCGGCCCTTCTCCAGGTGGCGGATCGCCCGGCGGCGGATGTAGGGCTCGGCCACAGTCCTCATGTCGATTGCCGACAGCACGCGGGTGAACACGCCGCGCTTTTCGAGGGCGTTTTGCAGCGCCAGGGCGTTAATGACGGTGGCCAGCATGCCCATGTAATCGCCCTGGACCCGGTCCATTCCCGCTGCGCTGACGGAGATGCCGCGGATGATATTGCCGCCTCCCACGGTGGCTGCCACCTGCACGCCGATCCCGTGGATCTCTTCGATCTCCCCCGCGATACGATCAGCCATGCGCGGGTCAACGCCGAATCCTTGACTTCCCATGAGCGCCTCGCCGCTGAGTTTCAGCAAGACCCTATGGTACCGCGGTTTGCTCTGACCCTCCTCCATAATCCCTCCCGCGCATCCTCGAACCGCAGCAGTTATTCGCCGAGCCGGTAGCGAACGAAGCGTCGCACCTGGATGTTTTCGCCAATCTTCTGGATGTGACTTGCGATGTGATCCTTGACGGAAATAGAAGGTTCCTTGACGAAAGGCTGCTCCAGCAGACAGGATTCTGCATAGAACTTGGTCATGCGCCCTTCAATGATCTTGTCGAGGACGTTTTCGGGCTTGCCGGTGGCGCGGGCCTGCTCCTGGTAAATCTCGCGCTCCTTGGCCAGCACGTCTTCGGTCACGTCTTCCTTGCGGATGAAGCGCGGATCGCTGGCAGCGATGTGTATCGCGATGTCATGGATCAGCGCCTGAAAATCGGTGTTGCGCGCCACGAAATCACTCTCGCAATTCAATTCCACCATTACGCCGATCTTCCCATTGTGCACGTAGCAGCCGATCAGCCCTTCCTTGGTCTCACGGCCGGCTTTTTTGGCCGACGCGGAAAGCCCCTTCTTGCGCAGGATGGTCACGGCAGCTTCCAGGTCACCCTTCGCTTCCGCGAGCGCACTCTTGCATTCCATGAAACCGACCCCAGTCTTTTCCCGGAGCGTTTTGACCAGATCTGCTGAGATGCTCATTCTGAACCTCCAAATTCGATTCTGTGCGTGACCGCACTGAGGCGCCGCGCTGCCTGACGAGCTCTATGCAGCACTTCCGGCCCCAGCCTGCGGGGCCGCATCGCAAGGTGTTGGATATGAAAAGGACGCGAATTCAGTCGCCGTCAAAGGCCTGAAGCTTTATGTTTCCTGCTCGCCGGGCGCCGGTTTGTTCTCATCGATTGCCGCAGGCTCGGGCTTCTGAGCCTCGGGTTCGGCTGCTACCGTCTCAGCAGACTCAACCGGGGCTGCGGCCACAAACGGGGCTGCGGACTCAACCGGGGCTGCGGACTCAACCGGGGCTGCGGACTCAACCGGAGCGGCAGACTCAACCGGAGCGGCAGACTCAACCGGGGCGGCAGACTCAACCGGAGCGGCAGACTCAACCGGAGCGGCAGACTCAACCGGGGCTGCGGCCACAACCGGGGCTGCGGACTCAACCGGAGCGGCAGATTCAGCCGGAGCCTCAGTGGCAGGCAAATCGCCGGCATCGGCATGCGCCGTCTCCTCCGGCTTCTTGCCGGGCCGGGCTTTGCGCTGAAGCGTCTTCTTAAAGGTGGTTTTGGGCCTCCCGCCTGCCTCTGCCTGAGGCGCGGCACCCTCTGCCGACACCGGGGCTGCTTCGCCGGCCTCTTTGCTCTCGGCTTCCCTGCGGGCCGCCGCTGCCGCTGCAGCTTTCGCCGCTGCTTCACGCGCGGCGGCTGCCTGCTGGGCCTGCAGTTGCCGTTGCTTCTCCTGCTGCTCAGTCAATTCCTTCTGCTTCGCTTCGAATACGGCCCGCCCATCCAAATACGCCTGCGAAATCGTGTTTGCGATCAGACGAATGGCGCGCAGCGCGTCGTCGTTGCCGGGGATGATGTAGTCAATCTCGTCCGGATCGCAGTTGGTATCCGCCACACCCACGATCGGAATTCCAAGTTTGCGCGCTTCCTGGACCGCGATCGCTTCCTTCTTGGTGTCAATGACAAACAGCGCTTCCGGCAGCTGGTTCATTTCCTTGATGCCGGAGAGGTTTTTCTCCAGCTTCTTCCGTTCACGCTCCAGCCGGGCTACTTCCTTCTTGGAGAGAAGATCGTACTGCCCGTTGGCTTGCATCGATTCCAGTTCCCGGAACCGCTTGATGCTCTTCTGAATGGTCGCGAAGTTGGTGAGCAGTCCGCCCAGCCAGCGCTGATTCACGTAATACATCCCGCAGCGCTTAGATTCCTCTTGAATGACGTCCTGCGCCTGTCGCTTCGTGCCCAGAAAGAGAACCGTCTTGCCTTGAGTCCCGAGCTCATAGATGAACTGGACTGCATTTTTGAACAGCCTCAGGCTCTTCTGCAGATCGATGATATAGATGCCGTTTCTTTCCCCGAAAATATACTCCTTCATTTTCGGGTTCCAGCGCTTTGTCTGGTGGCCGAAGTGAACACCTGCCTCCAGCAGCTGCTTCATGCTAATCGAAACCAAATAGAACCTCCCTCAGTTACCGCTTGGAGAACTGGAACCGCTTGCGGGCTCCTTTTTGACCGTATTTTTTCCGTTCCTTGATGCGAGAATCGCGCGTCAGCATTCCCGCCCGCTTCAGCTTGGGACGCAGCTCGCTGTTGAACGCCAGCAGCGCCTTGGTAATTCCCAGCCGGATGGCTCCCGCCTGTCCGGAAATCCCGCCCCCGTCGACCGTGATCCGCAGGTCGAATCTGCCGATACAATCGGTGATTGTAAGCGGGGAGCGAATCACCGTACGCTGAGTCTCGTTGCGGAAGTAATCCACCAGCTCGCGTCTGTTCACCTTGATGTCGCCGATTCCCGGTGTCAGATACACCCGAGCCGTGGAACTTTTCCTTTTCCCGGTCCCGTAATATTGAACTGTCGCCAAACTCGGACTCCTTACCTTGAATAAAAACTAGCTCTTCACCGCCACACTAAATCTCCTCACAGAGCGAGCTGGTTGGGCTGCTGAGCCTGATGAGGATGGTGTGAACCACGATAAACCTTCAACTTCTTGCGCATTGCGCGACCCAGCTTGGTCTTGGGCAGCATGCCGTAAATCGCCTCCTGCACCACTTTTTCCGGATTCCGCGCCATCAGCACACCCGCCGAGACCTCACGCAAGCCGCCCGGATGACCCGTATGATGGCGATACATCTTGTCGGTGAGTTTTTTTCCGGTCAGCCGGATCTTGGCTGCGTTGATTACAATGACATGGTCCCCTGTATCCAGAAACGGCGTAAATACCGCTTTCTCCTTTCCTGTCAGGAGGTTAGCAACGCGCGTGGCCAGGCGCCCGAGAATGCGGTTCTCGGCATCCACCACATGCCACTGTTTCTGCATATCTTTCTCGCCGGGTATAAAACTCTTCATCACTAACTCCATTCAATATCCGCAACGCAGAATAATCTTTTAGGCTAGCCAACAGAAACCCAACTGTCAAGACAATTTGGCGGAATTTCTGAAGCGGATACTCTTCTTGGAAAGAACTGTGCCGGGAAGCATCACCTGTGCCCGGGATGTTTTCCCTTCGTGCTGCGCGCACGGTCCAAAGAAAGGAAATCCCGACAATCTTGCATAGTACCATGCCTGATTTTCAGTGCAACCCCTCCCTCCATAAGAATCGCAATGAAAAGTGAATTTCTGCGACCTGCCTCACTTTTTCGACGGGAATTCATGGCTCATATTGATGGTTGCAGTGCATGTTGAAATAGGTACGCGGCTCCTGAAACTACATATCCGAGACATGGCCTTGCATCTGATTGAAAAAATAATGAAGGTTCTTCTGAGGTCCGAACGATAAGTCTGTGTGAGACGGAATGGCCAAGCCGGGAACATCGGAGCCGTGGGAAGTCGAACCCCTGAAGCATACGCCGTCTTCCGATACGATCGGTCGCTGATAAGGTCATCCCCCTGAATGGCTAACCCATAATGAACCTGTGAACAGAATTTAGACACCACATGGCACTGACCCTACTTAATCGATCCAAACAAATCGTGGGCCTGGATATCGGATCCAGCAGCATCAAAGCGGCGCTTTTGCGTCCCTTGCGCAAGGGCGGCTATGAGCTTGTCAGTCTGGGCATCGAGCAATTGTCACCGGATTGTATCGTGGACGGGGTGGTGATATCCAAAATCCCGGTCTCCGATGCCATTAACCGGATCTTCACCCAGCAGGCAATCAAAGATCGCCGCGTCGCCACTTCGGTATCGGGACACTCGGTCATCGTCAAGAAGATCTCCCTCCCTATCCAGAGTGAAGAGGACTTGGCCGAATCCATTCGCTGGGAAGCGGAACAATACATCCCCTTTGACATCGCGGATGTCCACCTGGACTACCAGGTGCTCGGAGAAAACGCCACGTCCGGTCAGCTTGATATCCTCCTCGTGGCTGTTAAAAAGGAGAAGATCACCGACCGCACCAGTGTCATTTCCATGGCCGGCAAGAGTCCGGTGGTTGTGGACGTGGATGCTTTTGCGCTGCAGAACGCCTATGAACTCAACTATGAGCCGACGACGCGGGCGACCGTAGCGCTGCTTGATATCGGCGCCAGCATCATGACAATTAATATTGTCAGCGGAAAAGACTTCCTGTTCACGCGCGATGTTGGAGTTGGCGGCCGGCAGTACACAGACTTCATTCAAAAAGAGTTCAATCTCAACTTCGACCAGGCCCAGGCCCTGAAACACGGCGAATCTGTGGATGGGATCGAACTGTCCGAGGTGCAGCACGTCATTGAGTCTGTGACGGAGATCATTTGCCTGGAAATCCAGAAGACCTTTGATTTCTTCAAATCGACCACAACCGTTGATCACATTGATCGCATGCTGGTGAGCGGCGGTGGGGCCCACACTCCGGGATTGCTGGAGACGCTGGTTCGCAAGTTCGAGATTCCGACTGAAAAATTCGATTCCTTCAAGAACGTCTGCTACGACCCGAAGCGCTTCCCTTTTATCGCGGACCGGTCTCCGGATCTGGCGATCGCCATCGGGCTCGCTCTGCGGAATACCGAGGAATAGAGCAGCCATGATTAAGGTTAATCTGCTCAGAGATCAAACGGTTCAACCCCGCAAAGTTTCCGCCGCTCCGGCGACATCACCGATGGGGTGGCTGATGCTGGCGGCGCTGGTGCTGGTTCTTGCAGGTCTTGGCGGTACCTGGTTTTATCTGCAGAAGCAGATCGAGGATCTTTCAACATCCCGAGACCGGCTCACTGCCGAAGAAACCCGCCTGCAGGGGTTGAAAAAACAGATCGATCAGTTCGAGAAGATGAAGCGGGAGCGCATGAACCGGATCGATATCATCAAGCAGCTCAAGGGCAATCAGACCGGACCGGTGCTATTGATGAACCATCTCATCCGCAGCATTCCTGCCGGCGCAGTCCTGTGGCTCACCAACCTCGAGCAGAAAGGCGACCAGGTGCGCATCACCGGGTTCACGGCTCGTGGCGAAACCATACCGGATTTCATGAGCAACCTGTCGGCCACCGGCTACTTCAAGTCCGTCGACCTCGAGCTTTATGAAGATCAGCAGAAGGAGGCGGCAAGATTCACTCTGGTCTGCGTCAGCGCGCCCAAGAAGTCTACGGAGTAAATTTGCGTATGGCACTCGGAAACTTCAAACTGGAAAACCTCCCGCGCAACGTTCAGCTTGCCGTAATCGGAGGTATGGCACTCGGGCTCTGCATAGTGGGCTATTTTTTCTTCCTGCGCGATCTGTTTGCCACCCGCAGTGCGCTCAACACCGAAATCGCTCGGCTGGAAACGGTCGTGGCGCAGACCGCAGAGGTCGAAGGGCGGCTGGCTCAGTTCAAGCGTGAACTGGCCACCCTGGACAAGCGCCTGGACGATCTGCGCCGGATCCTGCCGGTCCAGAAGGAGACGCCCGATGTAATGCGCGCGGTCCAAAACATGGCTGCAGACAGCACTCTCAAGATTGTTAAGTTCGCGCCGCAGGCTGTTGCCCCGCGCGCTTTTTATTCAGACTGGCCAATCACCATGGATGTCCAGGGCTCGTATAACGCCCTGGGGACTTTCCTTGAGCAGATCGGTCAATTCCGGCGCATCATCAACGTCGACAATCTCATCGTGAAAATCATCGAGGGCTCAACCGATTCCGGGCAAACCCTCAGTGCGAGCTTTACAGCAACAACCTTTGTATATAGGGAAGATCAGATACCCGTTCTCGTCAAATAGGGCAGAAATGCTTAGAAAATCCTCGCGAATTTGGCTCCTGGCCCTAGGATGGGCGGTTTTGCTTATCACCTCAGCCGCCAGCGGGCAGACTCCGGCGAAAAAAGCCGTCCCCGTCGTCGAGTCACAGACCGGCAGGGGAGGAATCCGTTTTGAACCCGGCAATCGCCCTGACCCATTCCTAAACCCACTTATCCAGCGCAAGAGCAAGGAGGATGTTGACGAAGAGATCCCGAAGGGAACTCCGCCTCCAGGCATCGCCGGCATGAGCTACAACGAAGTGGAGTTATTGGGCATGTCGGTAAGCCCGGAGGGAAAAACGGCGGTTTTTAAAGGGAACGACAAACGAGTCTATTTCCTGCGCGAAGGCGATCGTCTGTTTGACGGCTATGTCAAGACTATCACGGCCGACTACGTATTATTGATCCGCGAGACCAAGCTGCGAAGCGGAAGAGTCTTGACCCAGGAAATCACTAAGCGTCTCAGAACATGATAGGAATTGCCGCTATGAGAATGCGATCCGTCAATATCAGGAGCCTGGCTACCACGACAAAAGCCGGCAGGCATGTATGGGGTATCATTCTGATTCCCCTTCTGCTTGCCGCCTTCCCGTTAGGGTATGCGCAGCAAACCACCACGCCCAAAACGCTCAAAGGGATGGATAACCTTGATCTCCCTTATCTCTCGGACAAGAGCGCGGCGGAGAAGATCGCCTCAGCGCCTGCCGGATTCATTACCGAGGTTTCGACTTCCCAGGAGGGAAAGAACCTGGTGGTCGCGGTCAACAGCAGCTGTCAGCCGAGTTTCCAGGAATTCGACCTCAGCAATCCCGCGCGGCTCGTTGTGGATTTCCTGAATGTCGAAAACCGTGCCTCGGTCCTGAACTATCCCATTGGATCTGCCGGGGTGAAGCAGCTTCGTGTCCGCCAGTTTCAGAGCGTGGATCCGAAGATCACCCGCCTGGTATTCGATCTCGACAAGGGCTATGGAAACCATGAGATTGCAGCCGGCAGCCAAGGCGTGCGCATCGTTTTCCACCCCGCGGATAGCAGCACGGCCGATGCTCCCAAGCCCCCAGCGCCAGCTCCTGCCGCGACTGCCCGAAACACCGATTTCGGCTCCAAGCATTCGCCGGCGGAACCAAGGATAAGCCCGATGCCGGCTCGCGTCGAACAGGAGGGGGATAGTCTTCCTCCGATCGTTCCGGTCATCAGCGACCTGTCTGTTTCTGAAATCCCCCAGAGCGCTCTGGCTACAGCCTCCTCTCAACCATCGGTTCGGGTTCAGCCTCCTCCCATAAAGGAGAAGCCCGCTCCTCCAAAGCCTGCCGCGCCACCCACTCCTCCTCCGCCAGTTCCGGCCGGGAATCCATTCCAGGAAGGTTACTCGGGACATCCCCTGACCCTGGATTTGGTGAATATCTCGCTCGTGGATTTCTTCCGCCTCATGTCCGAGGAAGGAGGCCTTAACATCGTCGTGGATCCGGAGGTGAAGGGTACTACCTCGATCAAAATGACCAAGGCGCCCTGGGATCAGATCTTTGAGGTTGTGCTCAGAAACAATGGGCTGGACAAGCAGGTTGACGGCAACGTCGTCCGCATTGCAACCAAGAAGACCATCCAGGCTGAGGCGAAACAGCGCGAAGATCTCAAAAGGGCGGAGTTGCTGGCGGCCGATGTGGAAACGCGCGTCAGGCGCTTGAACTATGCCAAATCGGAAAACATCCTTGCGGTGCTGAAGGATCTGATGACGGCACGCGGCCTGGTCGTAGATGACAAGAGAACCAGTTCGCTCGTGTTGACAGACATTCCAAGCTCGCTGGACCGGGTGATTCAAATCATTGACGAACTCGATACGCCGGAGCCCCAAGTCGAGATCGAGGCCCGCATTGTCTCCGCAAACCGTGATTTTGCGCGCGACATCGGCGTTCAATTCGGTTTTGTACAAGGTAACCTGGACCGTGTAACCGTAGGCGGCGCCAACACTTTCGGCACCATTGGCGGGACACGTCCATCCACGACGCCAACGAACACCTATGCGGCGGGCAATCCAACCACGGGAAGGGGCGCATCCCAGAGTTCATCAACACAAGGCGGCGGTGTCAGCGCCGGTCCCAATTCCTCAAACAATGCCGGCAACTATAATGTGAATATACCCTCGCAGAAACCTTTCGGCGGCATCGGTCTTTCTGTGGGAAACATTTTCGACACGTTCCTCCTCGACGCCGCGATCACGGCAGGAGAAACGAAAGGACAGGCGAAGCTGATTTCCCAGCCGAAACTGACGACCCAGAACAATAGCCCCGGCATGATAACCCAGGGATTGCGCTTCCCCGTTCAGGTCATCGCCAACAACACCGTGTCCGTCCAGTTCCAGAATGCCGCTCTGACACTGACGGTTACCCCGCAGATCACCTCGGAAGGTAACATTGTTCTGGATCTCAAAATCGAAAACAACACGCCCGACTTCGCACGCCAGGTGATGGGAATCCCGTCCATCCGCACCAGCGAGTCCACAACCCGAGTTCTGGTGTCAGATGGGGGAACCACGGTGATAGGGGGGATCTTGATTGACAACGAAGAGACTCAAGTGGATGGAATTCCTGGTCTGTCTTCGCTGCCTATTTTCGGAAACCTCTTCAAGCGTACCTCGGTTACCCATAGCAGCCAGGAGGTTCTGTTCTTCATTACCCCGAAGATCGTAAAGTAAGGCAGCCCATGTTTCAGTCGATCCTGGCAAAACTCGTGGCCCAGGCCGGTGCACGCTGGGCCATGATTGTCGGCAGCGACGGTGTCCTGCTGGAAACCGACAACCGGTTTTTCCGGACCGAAGCCGAGGGGCTTGCAGCAGAATATGCGACTTTCTACCGGGCATCCAGGAAGGCGGCAACAGATACCGACATGGGCGGCCTGCGCAGCTCCATGCTGGTGGTCGATCAAGGAAAGCTCCTGTTTCAGGCTCTGACGGTGGATTACGTCCTTATTTTGCTGCTGGCTGGGGAAGAGCCTGCCGGAAAAGCCTTCTTTGAGATGACCCGCGCCACAGAGCCTCTGGTACAAGAACTTACCATCTAGATCACCCATAAACCTTTTGCAATCAATACATGCGCGCAAAATGGAGGAACGGGCCGTTGCCCCGTTTCCTTCCTTTCTCGGCCTGATCCCATCAAAGCCATTGAAAAAACTGAAGAAATCAGAGACACTTGTAGTCCTGTCCTGACAGGCATATTTGCCGGATATTGGGCTTTATCAATCACACCTTGGAACTGATCGGGCAATAGGAAGCGCTCCATGAATATCAAGGAAATGAAGGATCTCATCCAAGACATTTTGCAGAGCGACATTAACGAGTTCGAGTTGGAGCATACCGGAACCAGGATAAGGCTGCGCAGAGGGGCTCCCTCGAACGAATCAGCCGCAGTTCCGGCTCCTGCCGGCGGAGCCAGGCCGGCGCCAATCGGCCGCGAATCCGGCGCGTCCCTGACCGGAACGTTCGCTTCCCAGGCTGCCGCCAGAGAGGAGGCGCTTCAGGAAGATGGCTTACATACGGTGACATCTCCTATCGTGGGGACGTTTTATCGAGCTCCCGCTCCTACGGTAGAGCCTTATGTCAAGATCGGTTCGAAGGTCGAGGTCGGCACAATCCTATGCATCGTGGAAGCGATGAAACTCATGAATGAGATCCCATCCGACTCTGCCGGCGAAATTGTGGAAATCTATGTCGAAAATGGCCATCCTGTCGAATTCGGACAGAAGCTGTTCGGCATCAGAACCTATAAATAGGCATGTCTTTCATGTTCCGGAAAATACTGATCGCCAATCGCGGTGAGATCGCTTTGCGGGTCATCTGTGCCTGCAAGGAACTGGGCATTCCAACGGTTGCCGTCTACTCGACGGCCGACCAGAACTCCTTGCATGTGCGCTTCGCCGATGAAGCCGTATGCATCGGTCCTCCGCCCAGCGTCGACAGTTACCTCAATATCCCGGCCGTCATCAGCGCTGCTGAGATTACCAACGCAGACGCCATTCATCCCGGCTATGGTTTTTTGGCCGAGAGCGCGTACTTCGCCGAGGTCTGCGAAGCGTGTGGGCTGACGTTTATCGGCCCCTCACCCGAGGTCATCCGGCTCATGGGAAATAAGGAGATGGCCCGCAAAGTCATGCATGAAGCGGGTGTGCCGATCGTGCCGGGCACGGGCAAGATCAAGGGACCGATGCCTGCCGTTCTGGAACTTGCAGGGGAGATCGGCTATCCGATCATCCTCAAGGCATCGAACGGAGGCGGCGGCAAAGGAATGAGGATCGTGAATTCTGCCGCCGAGCTCCCCGAAGCCATTGAAGTCGCACGCAACGAATCCCAGGCCGCCTTCGGCTCCTCGGATATTTATATGGAGAAATATGTGGCCACGGTGCGCCACATAGAATTCCAGGTCCTGGCCGACGTTTATGGCAATGTCGTGCATCTCGGCGAGAGGGAATGCTCCATTCAGCGCCGCTATCAAA
>Ga0315284_10001716_pt1 | contig 31296 bp, 27 predicted proteins | sample YL17G09_16_MG_FD_203696 | JGI IMG/M metagenome (GOLD analysis project Ga0315284, IMG submission 203696) | Sediment microbial communities from Yellowstone Lake, YNP, Wyoming, USA - YL17G09_16 | ecosystem: Environmental > Aquatic > Freshwater > Lake > Sediment | place: USA: Wyoming | collected...
TGTTCTTGTCTTTTAGCTGATCCAATTGCCAAAGGATTCGCTCTTTGGTCAAAGGATCGCCAATCCACCAGTAAAACGACACCTCACCGTAACCCTTAGGCGGATTCTTAAAGCCGGGCAGAACATTCAGATCGGGCGAACGGTCCGGAAATCCCATGGGAAGCTTTAAGTCTTGCCCAGCTAAAGGCAGCCACAATATTGTCACAATAAGAAGCACGATTACGCTGAATTGGCGTCGGTTCATGGATTCCTCTCAGCGGACGGAAGGGGGGAAGGGACGATCTCGACGGCCTGGACCGCGGCCGGAGGCAAGAACGCCGCACTCCCGATGACTGCCGACATGACGATCAGAAAGGCCGGACGAACAGGACAGATGTTCGGCATGGCGACGCCTCCTTCGCGGGATTTCTCCGGGAACTTCGCCTCATTCTCACTGACCGGCCGACCTCTTGTCAAGCGCGTGAACTCCTTATTTTCCATAGACTTCGGCATGCAAAACAAAACCCGGAACGCCGCTCGCGATCGGGGGATTCGGATCCACGACCTGGACAGGCACCTCGATATCGTAGAGTTGAAAGGAGGTCCGCTTCTATGGTAAGAATTATCGTTGTTTGCGACTCAAAGCACGGCAGCACCGAGTTTGCTGCGGAATAAATTACTGAGGAAATGAGAGGATTCGCTATGAAGGTCGAATATTTTCATGCCTCGAGGTATAGAAACGGAGCCATGGTCGCAGAGGAGTTCAAGAAGCAGATGGCCGGCAAGGGGGTCACTGTCAACGTCCATCACATCCGGGATGCGAGGCCAAAGGAGATGCCGCCGGCCGACCTGTACCTGTTCAGCTCACCGGGGCGCATGGGCAAGCCCATCGGAGGCATGCGCCGTTTCCTAAAGAAGGCCAAGTTGCCATCGGGAACGAAATATGCCATCCTGACCACTGAGGGCGCACCTCAGCCCGACAAGAAGACCGGACGGATGCCCACCGAAGAGGAGCAGGCCAAGTGGCAGCGCATAATCCCTATCATGAACGAAATACTGCAAGAAAAGGGCCTGGTCAAGGTCGCCGAGGGCAAGATTCTGGTGACCGGCCTCAAGGGGCCGCTGGAAGAGGGCTGGCAGAAGAAAGTGGAAGCCTTTGCATCGCAGATCCCCATCCTGCCCTAATGCCCCTGATCTTCGGAAATAGGCCTGTTCCCGGGTCACATAGGTGAACATTTAACTGCCACGAAAAATATTATGAATTGGAAAGTAATAAAATAATTTATGAAAGAATACGACAAACATGATCAGAGATTGCTTGCCATCTGGGCCGCGGACTGCGCCGAACGAGTACTTCCAATTTTTGAGAAGGCATACCTGAAGGACGACCGACCCCGCAAAGCCATAGAAGCATGCCGAACATGGGTTCGGACAGGCGTGTTTAAGATGGCCGATATACGCAAGGCTTCGCTCGCAGCTCACGCGGCCGCCCGCGAAGCGAAAGAAAATAACGCGGCTTGTTTTGCTGCGCATGCAGCAGGCCAAGCGGTGGCAACTGCGCATGTTCCCCAACACGCCTTCGGCGCCGCTTACTATGCTCTTAAAGCCGTTGCGGCAGCTAATTCCGCCAAGGCCGAGGTTAAAATTGCCAAGGAACTTAATTGGCAATCACGACGTCTTCCAAAAAATCTAAGGCAAGGATGGCACGATTGGCAGTCACGGCGTCCCCCAAAAAATTTAAGGCAGGAATGGCAAGATATTTTAAATATTATTGGCCAACGCCCTTGATCACTTGCCTTCGGCGAACAACCTGAGCGGATCCCGCAACAATTTCGGCGTTTCGGGCTGGGAGGAAGCGGCGACGACTGCCCTTTCACCGGCCGCAAGTGTCACCGTGACCCAGGAAACGGGCAGGCCGGCTTCGTCCCGGCCCTGAAGAGCTTTCCGGCTGACGCCGTCGACGCAGAGCTCGTCCCAAAGGCCATCGAAAACCGCCCGCCATTCGATCTTTTCGCCCGAAAGGACCGCGAAGGCCGTCTTCCGCCGGCCCTCGTGACGGACGTTGACAATGCCGTCGAATACGGGGACGTCGCGCAGTTCGGCCCAGCCCGTATCCGCCGTCAGCCTCGACCGTGTCGAGACAGTCCGGGTGCGGGCGTCGGGCTCGATGCCCATGAGCCCGGTCGCGACCGCTCCGACGAGCGCAAAGGGCACCTCGGGATATTCACGGCGTTTCTTGGTAGGGTCGGAGAGCGCCAGGATCTCGGCGTAAGCAGCCTTGTCCTCGCCGCAGCGGTAAAAGATCTCAGGCAGGTAGGACTCAACCTCGATCCCTTCAGGCTTCCGGGCCAGGATCTTCCTGATCACGGCCTCGCGGTGGGCGCCAGCGGGGAGGAGGCCGAAATAGAGGGGGAATACGCCGCTCCAGAACTGGTCTTCGAAGCCGAGACGGCCGTCGACGAAGGCGAAGTCGGCGTATAGACCGAGGGACTCGTTCCACCACCCCGCGGCGTATCTTTCCCTCAAGCCCGCGGCCTTCGCGCGGAGCCCGACCGCCGCCCGGGCGTCCCCTCGAAGCTCCAAGATCGCGGCGTACGAATCGAAAGCCCGTGCCTCAGCCGCGATGAGGTCCGCCCCGTAAAGAGTCTTGTCCGAAAAGGGGCCCTCGTCGTAGCCGCCGAGCCCCCGGCTGCCGTATTCCTTCCGATGCTCGGGGATCCCGTCGCCGTCCTTGTCCCAGGCCCGAATGTAGTCCTCGGCGGTCGCTCCATAGAAGCGGAGGAACTCCGGGTTCTCGATATAGGCCCTGTTCCCCGTCCACAGGAACTGTCTCCAGCAGGCATCCAGGACATCGAAGTTGGCCGGCAGATTGTACCAGAAGTTCCTGTCGTTCTTGTAATCGACCGGGGCCGGCCGGTCCCACTTGTCGATCTCCCAGTACGAGCAGAAATCGCGGGCCGGGCTGATCCCCCGGGCGAACTTGCCCAGCATGTTCAGGTTGAACGCGCCGAGTCCGAGCACCTGGGCCCCGGTGGCTTGATGGGAGACGTCGCGCATGCAGAACGCGAAGCGTGACGGCAGGGCCGCCTCATACCAATCGCCCACCGGGTCGTCGTGTGCCGAGGCCGGAAAGACGTAGTCCAGCGCCTGGGCTTTGGCCCAGACGAAGGCCGCGGTCAGTTTAGCGTCGGACGATTCCATAGAGACGGGGCTGGCTGGCGGCGCGGCCGGCCGGAATCCCGACGGAGGACCTAGCCCGAGCTCAAAGGGCTTATTCCTGTCACAGACGAGGACGCCGCGGTCAAGTTCAAGTCTCGCCACTTGAAGCGAGGAGCGGTGTTTTCCGGGTTCAGTATGGTCCTTGGGGCCGAAAGGATGGGTGAAATAGAAGATGTACGCCTCGCCGCCCTGAACGACGACCTCGCCATGGCGGCCGATATCGGCGTCGTCCGGCCGTGTGCCGGGTACGTCGAGGATCGGCGCCGGCTGCTCAGTCCAGCGCGAGAGATCATCCGAGCGAAGAACGGCCATCCCTTTCCAGCGGTCGACGAGCATCCAGTAGGAGCCCTTCCACCAGAAGACGGCGGTCCCTTCTTGGGCTGCGCCCGTGACGACGGGGCCGGCGACCCGCCACCGGGAAAGGTCCTCGCTGTCCGCGGCGTAGATGTGCGAGCCATGGGCTTCGTCCTTGAACCACATCCGCCAGCCCCCGTCCCGCTTAGCCAAGATGAACGCATCGATCACCCGGTCGGAGCTCAGCGGGACAACGGCTTCGAATTTCCAGTGGACGAGGTCCCGGCTCTTGTAGTGGACGATGTGCCTTTCGCCGCTCCAGTCCGCCGGGACGCCCCGGACATAGGCAAGGAACATATGGAAGGTCCGGCCGTGCTCGACGAGACAGGGGGCCCAGAAAGTGTTCCGCCCCGGTTCGAACTCGAGTCCTTGGGCTGTCCCCCGGTAAGTCCAAGTCAGGCCGCCGTCGGCCGAGGAGGCGATGCCGATGTCCGTGCCGTGGCACCAGCGCACGCCGTCCTGGGCGTCGGGCGCGTTGGCCCGGCGGTTCGTGTAAAGGATCCACCAAGCCCGTTCCTGGTCGTTCCAGATCAATGACGGATCGGCCGCCCCGTCGAAAACGGGATCGCGATAGAGCGGCGCGGGAGGCTTGCCCGCTTTCCGCTTCCAATCCCCGCGGCCTGAAACCATCAAACCGCAGCAGACTAGGACGGCGACCAAGAGCCAAGCCGATATTTTTCTCATCTCCCGGGACCGGGGATAACATTATAACCCGGTTTGGATGATGTCAAGGACGGGAAAGGGAGGGGAAAATCCCTCCAAATAAAACAGGCCGGAGAGCCCGTCCATGAGAGGAGACATTTTTGAAGGCAAGCCCCTTGAAGCTATAGGCATGCGGGACAAACGCTGCCACCTTCTTGATGAAGGGATACCTGGATGCGAGCAACAGCGCCAGCTCACCGCCTTTCGATTGGCTCATCAGTAGGTTCCGCTAGAAGAATTGCCCAAAACGCTCCCAAATTTCTTTATTGGTCTTATCCACCCTGCCCTCCCTACAATAGGGAGGGATTTGTCGGCATTTTGGGAGATGGTGGGCGATACAGGATTTGAACCTGTGACTCCTACCGTGTGTAGGAAGCAGCACAGAAAGCTAAAGTGCAGAAAATAAGGGATTTCCCATGTAAAACGCCCCTTTCCAAGGCCTTCCGGTTTTCGATGGATTTCGATATTTTTCGATAGTTCTTGATATTTTTGGGCACACTTCGGGCACATGCCTTAGCCTTTGTACGGCCTCGGGCCGTTTCAATTCTTCATGCCCGACGCGAACATCGGTTGACGTTATCTCGACTGAAAAAGGCGCTCTTGCTGCGTTTATTTTTGCAGACGGTCCAAGGCGGCCTTGGCCGAACTGAGTTTAGGGTTGATTTCCAGTGCCTTCCGATAATACCGAATGGCCGCTTCGCGGTCGCCTTTCAATAAGTACGTTTCTGCCAGGCTGTCGTAAGCGTTTGCCTCGTTGGGGAACAGCCGGATGTTCATCCGAAAGACCTGCAAAGCCATATCGATTTCGCCCGCCTTGATGAGTTCGTAGCCAAAACCGTTCAGGTCAGCCAGCGAGGGAATGTCATAACCACTCTCTTTAAGAAGTTGGCCGGATTCTTCGGAAGGAAGGGCGCCGCCGTTCCTGGTCATATATTGGTACAGGAATTCTTGGGCGGTGGGGCGGGGCATCTCGTAAGGTTTTCCGAAAAGGATGGCCTCTATCGCCGCGGCCACGGGCCGAGCCGCTCGATGATAGTTGGATAGGACGACGAGCGTCGTGCCGTCCTCGAGATATCTTCGGTACATGGCGCTGACGCCCGTGGTTTCCCCGCCGTGATAGGCGACTTTCCGGCCGTCGATTTCGTCCAATCTCCAGACAATTCCCCAATTCTTTTCGAGGAACGGCTCGACCATGCGGACCATAATGGCGGGACTGAGAAGTTTCCCTTCGGCCAGGGCGCGGTCGAATTTCAGAAGGTCGCCAGCCGTCGTTTGAATGCCAGCCGATGCGATGAAAGGGACCATCCAATAGGCGTAGGTCGCAAAGCGGCCGAGGCTGTCCTTGACATATCCGGTAGCCCGGTTCGCCACGACGTCTTCCAGATTGGCGACGCGCGTCTCCATCATGCCGCAGGGACGCAAGACTTCCTCTCGGATGTAGTCTTTGAAAGCACGGCCGCTCATCCGCTCGATGATCGCGGCCAGGAGGACGAAACCAGAACTGCAGTAGGAGAAGGTCTTTCCCGGCGTATCCTCTTTCAATTTTTGTTCATAAACCATCGGCAGGAAATCGTCGACGGTCCTGAGGAGAGGCCAAACGGCCCGGAACTGCGGATGGGCCGTGTAATCAGGCAGGCCCGAGGTATGTGTGAGGAGATGAATGATTTGGATTTTATCGCCGAAGGGAAAGCCAGGGAGGTGTTCGACGACAGGATCTTCGAGTCGGACGGTGCCCTTCTCCACTAAGCGCATAAACCCGACGCCCGTAATGACTTTGGCGATCGAGCCTAGCTCGAACCTCGTGTTCATCGTATTGGGGACGCCGTGATCCTTGTTGGCTTCCCCGAACGCCTTGGCGTAGATAACCTGCCCGGTGCGGGCGACCAGAACCGTGCCGGAAAAGTGTTCCAACTCGACGAAACGTTCCATGAGCTTATCAATTTCCGGTCCGATATCTTTCGCTGATCCGGCGAGGCTGGAAAAACTGACCAAACAAAGGCTCAGGACGAAAATGACGACCGATGCTTTTTTCATCATGCTATGCTCCTCATACGAATATCTCATTCAACCGCTCAGCGGAATTAGGATACCTTGTCATTCCCGCGATAGCGGAAGCTCTAACTGTCTCTAAAATAGGCACCTTCATGAAGGCTGTAAATTCCCTAAAAGTAGGTTTTCCTCAAATCCCACTTTTTGAGTAGCTGTCGAAGGACTGAAACCGATGAAAAGGATTTACCTGTTCGGCTTTTCTCGATATAATTGAAGCAGCGTGGCCAACGGCTTCCTGGTGGGTCTCTTTCTGGCGGCGGCGTTTGCGCCGACTGTGCTGGGAGTGCGGCTTTTTCGCCGCTGGCCGTCGTCGTCGATGCTATCCTACCTGCTTTATCTGACCTTGTGGAATTTTCAAGTCGTCTTTACGACAGCGTTTCTCCTTTACGCCCTCTATCTGCCCAAAACCGGAAAATTGGGATTCATCCTCTTCAACGTTGTTCTCCTCATTCCTATCCATGCCGGGGCGGCGATTTTATACGCCGATTTCCTCTGGAAGCGGCTGGGACGGCGGTTGGCCTGGGCAGCCAAAACTCTTTTGGCAGCGCCGTTCCTCGTCGTCCTTGTGACCTACGGCAGGCAGACCATTCTTAGGCTTGCTAAGGACCCGGGTCCTTCTTCCTTTCAAGTCAGCGCGCCCCTGTCCGGGATAATCATGGTCTTGGTTGTGATCGGCTTTTCTGTGGCCGCTATTCTCATGGCGGGCAAGGAAAAGAATGCTAAAAGGAAAAAGGGCGTGATGCCAATCGCGGGGCTAACGGCGGCGGGTATGCTTATCGTATTTTTGCTCATGGGCGGGAACTTCACTAGCTTTCTCAGCTATATCCTGTATGGATTTATCGGATTGGCGACGAACGTCCCGGCGTTTATCGTTTTGGCGATCGGGGCACGCCGGGAACGGATGGACTCCGCCCGTCGAGGGCTCCAGGTCTCTCGGCTTGAAGAGATCGGGGAGCGGTTCGGCCTCTCGGAGCGGGAGCGCGAGATTCTCGCGCTCGCGTGTTGCGGCCGGCTGAACCAGGAAATCGCCCGGGAGCTTCACATTTCGCTCGACACCGTCAAGAAACATCTCTATAACGTCTTCAAGAAGACGGGGGTCCGCAGTCGCGTTCAGCTTTTTCTGCTCGTTTCAGACGGAGAATTCCTTATCCCCCATGAACAATCAAAGGAGACCTAAAAGGCCGGCGTTGAAGTGCCCGAAATGCTTCCAAATCTTTTTAGTAGTCTTATCCCTCCTGCGACTCCGAAGGCGCTTGCCGTCGAGGCTTCCTCTTTTCAGAGGGGAGGTAGGGTGAATACGGATAAAATCGGAGTCCTAAAGGCGTCTTCGAAAAAAGGTGGAATCGATGGCGTCTTCGGAGAGGGATGGTGGGCGATACAGGATTTGAACCTGTGACTTCACCCGTGTGTAGGAAGCACCCCAAAGAAGCCGGATCATGTATTTGCCTACCCGCTCGGCCTCGAGCGCTCGGCTCTGAGAGCTCTTAGAGACGGATGCGGAACCCGGCTTGGAGGCTGAAGCCGCTAAGGTCGATCTTCGGCTCTCTGTACACTATGTTCGGGGGGACGGAAACGGGCGGGGTTCGCTCGACCGTGAACAGGCTCCAGCCCCCCTCATCGAACGTGTTCGTCTCAAGATAGATCCGGCCTTCGATCGTCTCCGAGTCCCCATCGCTGTTCCTGTTCAATGCCGTGGCTTTTTCGAAATTCTTCAAACGGGCGTAGCGGCCGAGAGCCTCGACGAAGAAACCGACCTTCGGGGAGACTATAAACTCAAATCCCAGGCTCCCCTGGTAGCCAAGGTTGTCGAACTGAGGGGCGCTCCGGCTGGCGCTGAGGGACGTCTCCATCCAATAGTCGTGGGGGTAATCGAGACGCTGCTTTGCGTCGAGCTTGAGCGCGGCGTAAGCCGCGGCGCCGGCGTCGAGGGTGAAATTCAGCCTGCTGCCGAGTGGGAGCGTGAGGAACAAGCCGAGCCGGAGGGGCACCGCGCTCAGCGTCGGGGTGCCTGAGAGTTTGATGTCCTCCGATCCATGCGAAAAGGTCATGTGCGAGCTCTTGGAGAAGCGCATGTAGCCGGCGCCGATGCCGATGCCGATATGCCGAGTGATCTGAAAGACGAGGTCGGCTCCGAAATTGTACCCGGCGCGAAGAGGGTTGTAGCTACCCGTTGCCGTCCCGTATCCATGGGCCGAATAGAGCTTGAAGACCTCGAAATAGCCGTCCAGGCCTTTGTTCAGGTCCCCGGCCTCGGCCTGGCTGAATCCCCCGAAGAGCCGGAGAACGAGAGGAGAGAGCTTAGCCTCGGTCCTTTCCATCTGCAAAACGGCTTCCCGCTCGATCCGGATTCCCTTTTTCGTGTCGGGATCCGATTGCCCGGCCGCACCGGCCGCCCTCGGCCAGGAGACGAGCCCGGCTGTCAGAAGCACCGCGATGGTCATGCTGGAGAGACGTTCTCGGATGCGCACGGTCCACCTCCATCGGAATTTGCTGAGCAAAGCATAGCGGGTGGCGCGGCGCAAGTCAATATCCGTGACCGCGAATGAGCCCGAGACCGCCTTTATCCATCAAAAGGTTTCGTTTTCTCCGGCCTCCCGCAGGATGGACACCGGGCCGAGCAGGCCCGAATCCAGAAGCGAAGTCGATTTGGTGATCATGTCGAATCGGAAAGCGTCGTGGGTCACCGTGACGCGCTTTTCCTTGGGGAGGTTGAGATCGCCGATGACGCGGTTGGCCCACAGGTTGATGACATCGATCTCTAGCACATTGCCCGCCGGGCGGACGGCGTTGGTGATGTCGACGCGCCAGGGCGCCGTCCACAGGACGCCCAGCGATCGGCCGTTCAGCCTGACTTCGGCGACGGCCTTGACCGCGCCGAGATCGAGGAACATGCGTTTCCGAGAAAGGGCCGCCGCGGACGGCTCCAGGTCGAACGTTTTGCGATAGGTCGCCTTTCCGGAATAATATTTGATGCCGTCTTCCGGACGCCGCGTCCAGCTGACGAGCTTGGGGAATTCGACGGATTCCGGCCCGCCCCATCGCGGATCGAACCCGACCTTCCAGCCGCCCGCGATTTCCTGGACGGAGACGAGCCGGGGAAAATTGCGCGGTGCCGTTCCCGACGCCTCGGCGGCGATCGCTTTTCGGAATACGACGAAAAACGATTGCATCGGCGCGAAGTCCAGGGGGACGATGGTCCGGCCGCCGTCCTGGCGGAAAGCGGTTGCGTCGCGGATTTCCCCAAGGACCGGGTCCCAGATCTCCGGCCGTTTCCCGATGACGCGGAAGAAGCAGTCCGAGGAGAGCGGATAGCCTTTTCGGTTGGAAACGAAATAGATCTCCGTTCCGGCGGCCGTGCGGTGTATGAAGTCCAAGCCGGCCGGTTTGGCGGCGACGGGGGACGCTTCGAAATCCGGCGGCACGCCGTCCTCCGCCAGGATCTGGCGCGGGGTCCTGCCCCAGATCACCCGGCCTTGGCCGTAGCGATGTTCGGTGCGGATTTTTCCGTCGCAATCCCCCCAAACTTCGTCGGCGATGGCCCGGACTTCGTCGTCGCCGCGTGGATAGTCCTTCAGGCCGGACGCCTTCTCCGGTTTGGGCCCGACGACCGTCGCGCCGGCGCGGACGAGATCGCGGATCTTACGGACCGCTTCGAGCGGCATCGATCGCGAGGGAACAGGCGATACGGACAGGGAAAGCGCTCCGCCGATCATCTTGGCCGTTTCAGGCGAAAGGGTCGTGCAATTCTGCAGTACGAGCAGCCGGTAGCTCAGGCCGTCGGGAAGAACGATCCGGCCGCCTCCGACCGACATGCGGGTCAGGAGGGCTTCGGTGTTGGCGTAGTCGAAGTCATAGCCGGGGCCGAGCGCAGGGTCCTCGGCTTTGGGCGGGGCGATGACCGGCGGCCGGTCGCCGAGGTAATAGCAGACGTCGCCGGCGAAGACTCCCTGTTGGAGCATGTACTGGCAGCGCGCAAGGTAGGCGAAGAAGGCCGGCGATTGCTCCCACCAGGTGCTGTTAGCGTTCCAATGCTGACCGGCGCAGAATTCATAGCCGGGCTTGCCGTCCGAGGGCGGCTGGCAGGTGGCCTGGTGCAGCATGATGGAGTTGATCCCTTCGCCGAAGGCGGCGTCGACGTAGGGCTTGAGGTCGGACGGCGCCAGCGACCAGTGCGTTCGATCGCGCTCCTGCTGGGTGAACGACTCGGCCATGGCCTGGGGCCTGCCGTAAATATGGGCGGCCGAGGCGGTCTGCTTGAGATTGAGCCGCATATAAGGATCCGCGTTGTAACCGCCGGGAAATTTGAAATGGCCGTTGACCCAGAATTCGCCGGCCGGCAAATCGCAGCGGCCCTCGTTTTTCAGCGAATCCATGGGCGGCAGATTGCCCGGGCCAGCCGCCTCGCTGCCCATGCGAATTCCACGCTGGTGGCAGAGCTCGGCGAAATGGCCATAGAAATTTTCGGCCAGACAATCCTCTATCGTGCGGTCGAAATCCTCCTTAAACCGCGCCGTGATTTCGGCGTTGACGACGGTCCGGCCGGCGAGCGCCGGCAGATACGGTTTCAGGTCATAGCCGCGGAAACGGAGGAATTGGGCCGGAAAATCCCGGGTCCAGGTCAGCTTGCCGCATTCCCAGCTGTCCGACCAGAGGTAGTCCAACCGCCCTCCCGCCTTGGCGGCCTCGTCCAGGACCGTTTGGCCGAGATGGCGGAAATGGTCGTCGAGCGCCGCGGGATCCAGGTAATCGATTTGATAGCCGGCCCCCTCGGCGAAGGTGTCGCCCTTCGGGTAAGGATCCCAGAGGCTTCCGGTCAGCGTATATCCGGTCCGTAAAATGATCCAAGCGCCGGCCGGGACGTCCCATTCGAAACGACCATCCGCACTCAACCGGTCGGTCACGTCGACGATCGTTCGGGGATCGACCGCCTTGTGCGGTTCTTCCGGGAAAGCCTGGACCCAGACGTCCTTGTAGTAACCGTCGACGGTCGGGGGCGCGGGAAGCACGCCGCGGAATTTTCCCGGGCCCCGCACTTTGAGTTCGGACTGCACGACTTTCTTCATGGCGTTGTCCGGGGTGACCCAGGGTCCGATCATGACCCAGCCTCCGGCCAGGTTGAAGCCCATCTCGATCTTCAGCCGGGCCGCTTCCTTGACGGCGTGGCGGAAGAGCTCGCGCCTTTCCGGGCCCAGGAATTTCACGCCCGGAAGGGGCGCCAGGCCCGCGTATCCGCCCGTGCAGATCAGGTTGACGCCGCTGATGTCCTTGGCCTTGAACTCCTCGAGATCGCGGGTGATCGCGGCCTTGTCGACGCGGTTGAACAGCCACCACCAATAAACGCGGGGCTTGGCCGAATCGGGTGGATGGAGGAAGCCTGCGTCGAGCCCGGAGGCCGCCGGTTTACAGGCCGTCAGGCAGGCGACGAAAACGATGAAGGCAAGGGCCCATAGAAGACGGGCGCGGAGCGGAGATTGGATGTATGGCCGGATCGGCAAGCGCGGCATGAAGAATTCTCCTCTTCGGTTCGGAACGAACGGACTATAGCTCCCGGCTTCACGCCTTGTCAAGGCGCGCCGGGGTGAACGGGCGGAGCGGAACCTTGTCAAACTCTGTCTCTTCATACCCCGCAGCCATAAAATCGCAGTCCGGAATGTCGAGCCAGGTATTTAGGAAATGCCGGTTCTCCTGCCAGGGTGATAGGAGTCTGCTTTTTCCGTCAACAAGCGTTGACGTGGACTCCAAATTCTAGTAACTTCCAGAGCCGGAACGGGGAAGAGGAAAGGAAGTCAGGAAGGGCTGATGAAGATTTTCATGGCTTTCTGGCCTTGCTCGGAATCAATCGGAGTTGCGGATGAGAAGCTCGACAATATCAGCCGCCCGTTTCAGTATAGATTATCTCGTTATTACGGGGAGCAGGAGTCCATCGTCTTTCGGCCGACGCAAGAGGAATTCTTTTATCCGCACGCTCTTCGGATACCGCTTGTCGCGGTTATTGACATCAGCGCACGGCCGGCGATATATTTCCGACGTGGTAAGGAGGGGAAATTTATCACCGGGAGCGGCTATTCACCACTCCGCACGAAAAGCAATGTTACCTATTATCTTATATTGCATTTCAATCGGGAGAGAATCTTATGAAAAAATCAAGAGAATTAGGTTTCAGCGTAAATTCCATCAATAGCATTCTTAAAGATGACAAATGGGTAGACATTTACAAAAATGAATTTATGTTAAGGTCAGGTGTCCTAAAGTCCAGTTATTTTAAAGATGGATTATTTGAGAAAATTTTAAAATCTGAGCTAGAAATATCCTTGAAAGACGAAATATCGGACGACCCATATTACATTAGAAGCAATATCTCAAAATGGATGCAAATAGCCCACCTAAAATCATTTTCCTTATTTAAACTCGTACCCCTTGTAAATGAACAGTTGGATAGCTCGTTAAAGGTATATAAAGAATATCAAGATGTACCATTAGGACCTCAGGATAAAAATACCCTAGATGCCCTGAATAAAGACGCTGTTGCCAAGTGGAGAGACGGTAATTTATTAATCTTCTTTAGCGAAGCTTCGATAAATAATATCTTGGGATTATATATATCTGAATTATTTTTCTCTGCCGAATCAATGCTAAGAATAATTTGCATAGGGAGTTGTATTGAATTTTCAATAAAAGCAATATTGCCAAATCACATCATTCAACATGAAGAAATCCATAAAACATTAAGAAAACTAGCAAAGGAAGAGTCAGAAAAGGTCAGTTGCCGTTTGTGTAAAATGAACCCTAAATGTCCAAGAATGTCGTCTTATCTAGACTTAGCAAATATTTATGAAATAATTTATCATTTACGTGTCTTAAAAGATTACAAAAGAGAATTTTACTTCAATAACAGCCTCACTGATTTTTTTATAACAATATTTATAGCAAAGGGCTTGGATATTATTTTTATCCTTGATGAAATCATCCAGAAAATATATTCAAACTATTTGATGTCACCTTATTCTCTAAGAAACTTTTACAAACGTGCCATTCAAATAAAAGCATGATAAGCAAACAACATCTAGTCCGCAGATCAACTGGACTGCTCAAAATGACCAAGATTTTCAAGATTAATATGGCCGCCAGTTATCCGCAAGACGTTGGATGCCTGCATCCAGCTCGATTCATGAAGGTATAATTGCAACAAGATGAGCCGAGATCAACGCAAATGTCCAGATACGTCCGAGAGACCTAAAATATTCGCGTCCCTTCATTAAGGAAAAGTTTCAGTTTTTTAGCTGCAATGAACTTTAAAACAAAGGATTTAATATTACTTTTGGATTCCCTGACTATTGCAGACGACACTTTAATTATCCCACAGGCGGTTTAGGAATAGGGCCTGCCAATGATGTTGTTATTTGGACTATTTGTAGCAAAGAATTAATTGATTCCGCATTATTAGTATAAAATAACTTCAATTTCCTTTTGTGAATATAGTTTTTTATTTTTCCGCCAACATTTCTTTTATCCATACAACTTATTAAGCCCCATAATATGCGTTTTATCTCGCTCGGGTCGTCTTCTGTAATATTATTAATAATAAATAATTCCCATTCGTTTGCAGTTTTTACAATTATCATTGGATCTTTAATTTTTTCTATTTCGCCAATTGCCTCTGCCCATTTAAGTAAATCTTTAATAAATTCTTTATAAGCATCTTTTTCTTCCTTCCCAACATAAACAATATCTGTATTAACTTTCTCCGAAGCATCGGATAGCAACAATGAATATTCATCACTTAATAAGGCTTTCCCGGTAGGACTATTTGGATCGATTATCGGGATAATAAAACATCTTTCTTGAGAATAAAGGTACTTTTCAAGCCTAGAATCACGAGAAGTCCGAACCATTTTATAAAAGTACATATTTTCTCCCTTTATATGTGCATATAGCTACAATTCAGAGCCGTAGGAAGTCCGCTCTCTAAAACGGATAAGTCCTCTTCATAATCATTTCTAGTTTTATTATATATTTTTACAATATTTGCTATTAATTCCCGAAATACCTTATTTTTATCAATAAAGAGTTTTCCCTTAATCATTGTTACTGCCTGAATAATCATTTCGTCGATAAAAAACAGTTTATCTAAAACATTTACTACATCAGTCCTCCATTCAGAATAAAATCTATTCAGAAAGAAGAAATAGCTATACAATTCATCTATTGATAGTCCTGTATCCATTAGTGACTTAATAAATATTGCTCTTTCTGTTATATGCCACAATAGATCAGCCTCAGCTTTTCCCTTTTCTGAATAATATTTCTTTTCGTGGCTATCTAGTGCCTTCTTGCCACTAAGAAAACCTCTCGGATCAATCGTATATTTTCCAGATAAAATGCCTGGCAAGAAATGATAATCGGCTATATTTTTATTGCCTTTTTTAAATCGATTTAGCATAAAGACACTAATCGTATTTATGTGTTCTAAAGATTTCTTACTTAAAGATAAATATACTCGATAATTCAAAATAATATTTTTAATTAAATATTTAAAAATGGTATTTCTAACATTAATATTTTCACAAACGAATTTCTTATTTGCTTCCATAAACGCAGTATATCTTTCATACCCATATCTAAGAAAAAATGCATAATCAGCATCTATCCGAGCAGCAATCTCTTCTGGCCGAATTTCTTTTTTTGAATTTATTAATATCTCAATATACCTATTAATTCGATTTTCCTGATCGCGGAATGGTAATAAAGGCTTTTTATTGCTTATTAAAGAAAAGTGAGCTTCAATCCAAGGAAAAGAAACATGATGAAAAATAATATGCTCATAGTAATAATTAAGAACTTCATTGATGATCAATATCTTAGGAGCAATCTTTGCTTTGCCTTTTCTTAAATATGAAGAAAATATATTCCTGATTTGGAAATTTCTAATAAATAAATAAGAAGCAATCTTAGATCGGGATATACAAGAATAATGAGTCCATTCTTCTCTGAATTCTTCAGGAATATTATTTTGTTTAAATAAGTCTATTAATTTTTGAGTCAAGGCGAATTCAGATTGATCCTTTTCATCCGCCATAAAATCCTTAAGCCCATGTGTAAGTCTTTCTTCTGGAATGACTATTGATTTTAGTCCAGTTAGAGCTTTTATCCCCCCGCTATTGTTTTCGTTGTTATTATCGAAAGAAAAAAAGGATATGGACATAGTTAAATTATATAATTATTTTCTACCTAAGCAATAGTGTTAATGAGTCATATGATATAAATGAAATAACGTTTGTATTTTGAGCGTTATCAAGATGATAATTAGATGATATATGGCCACTTATAAACAAATTCAAGAACACGTAAAAGGCCATCATGGATGGACCCCCGAGACCTGCTGGATTGCCGAAGAAAAGCGTGAATATGGCCTCACGACAAGGATTGCTCCTAATAGAAAAGGTGACGGACCTGTAAAACCCTGCCCTCCGGATAAGTTTTCTGCGATTATTGAGGCATATCTGGTATCTTATTGAGAATCAATATTATGCTTTTCTTTGAATATATTCTTGTTTTTGTTGATTGGAATGTTTCGCCGGAAGCATTTCCGCTTGATCCAACAAATTCATAGCAAGACTACTAAGTCGCATATATTCGTATGCCCGAATAGGATCATTTATCTTTGCGTCAGAGGTATGGCTCTTCTCGTTTCTGAATCGGTCTATAGCCATGGTAAGGAATTTTACAGCTTCGTTGAAATCTTTATCGACATTTGGAGCGGCGGCACCCAGGATATGAAGATTTCCCTTCCCAAATGCTTCGGAACCGGTTTCGTAATTCGTCAATATTCTCAACTTATCCCTTACCACTTTGAAGCTCTTTTCAACCGCTTCTGCGTAAGTATCTCTCGAATAAAGGTCTTTGCATTTAGCAAATATTTCTGGGTGCAAATCGCTTAAAATATCATCAGCATGTTTCGCAATACTGTCCATAGAGTTTAATTTGGTTTCTATTTGCCTTAGGAATCTATTCGCCAGTTTTAAAAATTCCTCAACTCCTTCTATGATGCTAATTGCCTCCAACGCGATTCCTGTATAATATAACCAGGAAGCAATACATATTCCTTGTCGCACCGCCTCTGAGTCGCGAGACATTAGGGTTTTCGGCAAACTATTCTTTATAAAATCATTCTTTCCTTTCCCGAATGAATATTTTTCTATCTGATCAAATAGCTTTTTTTCCTTCTCTATTTCTTTATGAAACGTAAATGCAGAAAATATAATAATAACCTCATTACGAAGGGCTTCCGCATCTTCTAATAGCTTCTTTGTTTTTCGCTCGAATTCATCGATAGAAAAAGAATTGCCGAGCAATCTTTCAATTTCTTTTTTTACCTCTTCAGGTTCTCGCTCCTGCCAACCTTCCGGTATTCCTTTAATGCCACCCCACTCTCCGCTAAATCCTTCATATATGGAGGGCGCTTCAAAGTTTTTGAAATACATGCGACCATGCCAACCTGCAAAAGAGCCACTCCATGATCGTTCTATCCGCTCGCAAGCCTTTCGCAAGTTCTCACCTAATTCAATCGTACTTACTCGATCCGAGTGATTTCTTTCGAATTCCTGTATAAGTGATGTCGCCTTTTGAAATATCTCTTGCATATAAGTCCCCATAATAAATCTATATCTTAAGGTTATCAGATAAATTCAGGTTCGTAAAGCATATTAGCTCGTTAAGAAAAAAGGAAGCAGGATTTCCTGGCTCCTTATGTTATTCAGGGGAACCATCAGTTGCCCGGCCAGGTCTTGCACCGTTCCGCGTACTCGCAGTCTTTGTACCAAAAGCCGGTTCTGGGGAAGTGCTAAAAAGCGTCTCCTTTTCTTTTTAATTATAATCCGATATTATGTTATCGGCTTTTAGAGAGAACTAATGATTTCTTTAAAGAAACTGATAAACTGGGCACTTTATGCTTTAGTATTGTTTCTTTTCGCGCTAATAGCTTTTTTCATCTTTTCAAATAAAGCCTTTATCTTGACTGCCCAGACTCTCTCTGATGGGATCATAGCCTTTTTTGGAGCTTTCTTCGCTTTTATTTTTGTAAAATTCTCTGATTGGCTTTCTGTTATCAGAAAAAGCAATGCTAGTCACTTTAACGCTCTAGTTAAAATCGAAAGGCTTCTTAATAGGATAGTATCACGGCTGGAGAGAAATATCCTGCTCTGCCGAGACGACATAAATGCTCTTCGTTCTATGAAGATACTTGTTTGGAACCTGCCGCCTGTGCCGTACAGCTACGAGCTTGGCGACGATGTAAAGAATATAGATTTTATAAATGATTTTTTCACCCTTACCTTAGATATCGAAACTCTCAATAACGATATAAATACGATAATATCCATGTATGAAGAAATTAAAAGCCTGATTATTAACAAGACCGTAACCCCGGAGACATATAAGGCTAACGTTGCATTTTCTACTATGAGGGTAGCGGAAATCATCAAGTTTATGGAGAACTATCAATCAGAGGCGATAAAATTATCGGCGAGAGTCCGAATATTGCTCAAAGAAAGGAAGCAGCGGATATTTCTCATCGGCGCGCTCCCAAAAAAGCATTACGGAAAAGACTTCGATAAATATTTGAAAGAGGAATTGACAATACTGGAGAAAGAGATAGCAATATCTAGACGCAAGTCCCAGGAAGAGATCGACAGGATAAAGAAATCGGAACCGAAAACAGAGCAATAAAAGAGGGCTATAATGGACGAATCGAGGGATTTCATCTGGGCGCAGTATGCCTCCGGGTGGCCGGACTACGTAGACTCCTACTATAAATATGTAGGCACCAGGATATTTAATCTCCAGCTAAGATATTGGGCCGAAGCCCAAATGAAGTTTCAATATCTTAATGACGGGAATTATAAAGTTGAGGAGTTGCTGATAATATTGAATCTTTTATGCTCTAGTTTGGAAACTTTGGCCGGCGTTAATATAAAGCCACCGAAAAGTAATCATACGCCTCCGTTAATCACAATGTATAAAGATACACTTATAAAAGATAGAAGCTGGGATTTGCCGAAGGAAAGACCTGACTTATATACAAAACTCGATGATATGGATAAATTCCACAAGAATCTATGCAAGCATATTCAAATCTCTTCTTCGAGAAAAGAACTACTAAAACAAATAAGCTATGATAAAATCGAAGCCTTTATGGAAGCGACAAAAAAGATCTGGCTTTGGATTCTGGATAAAAATTTCAAAGGAAATATTCCTGAGAGTCAACTCGAGTTTTTCAAATAAGAATCCTAATTTTTTTTACGACAGGTATCAGCCGAAATCCAAATACATTCGAGAAGAGAAAAATCAGTCATTTTCTGTTTGACTCCCTCATCAAACGTTTTCGAACATAAACAATTACGGTATGAATTCTCACAATGCGTGCACTTGGACTCTTTAACCCAAAAAACCGGAGCTATCCATAACTTTTCGCGAGTTACAAGTGCACGGATTTCTTTTTGAGTAACATCTAATTTGGCTACCATAGCATGTTTTCTATTATCCCATTTAAGCGAGTACTGATTATGATCAAGAAAACGTCGCTTGAATACTAGGAGGCCGGACTTTTCAAGAATATCATCGAGAAGCGGATTGTCATTTGCCGAGGGATTATTCTTCTTGAGGGCTTCAGACACATGTTCGCACCATGCTCCGAGATCATCCTTTGAGCGCGGGAGTTTTGCTTCGTCGCTTCGCAACCAAGAACATAAATCGGACGGGTTACCGGCCAACGAAAAGTAGACACTTCGATCCGAATATTGGACGCCAATATTGCATGCAACAACGATAAAAGCGTTTTTCTTACTCCACTCTTCGCAGAGTGTCGCAATAGCATCTTGGGTTTGTTCTGCATTCACTATTGCCTCCGGCCCGCAGTGCATAATAAGAGGCAAGTTTAAGACACGATCTTCATAAACTACATAGACGGATTCTGATGGAACCGTGATTTGTTTCCCCCTGCGGCGGAGCAACTTAACGAGCTCGACCGTGTCGGACTCAATGTATGGTTGCCAGTCCTCATCACCTGCCTTGAACCGATCCAAGGCAATAATGCGGCAAGGATCTGAACAAGCTTCTTTAGGGTGGTAGGAGATTGAAATGCGCACGCCCGCTCCTTGGGATATCACAGGCGGAATATAAGAAGCCAAACCTTCGTCCTCGATATCATCCAGTATCTCCCTGGACGTGTTATCATTTTCTTTTTTTCCACCAAGATACTCTCCTACAAGGCTGTTATCGCGATAGTAGTGGCACAAAAGCTCTTTCCATGTTTCGATGTCGATTGAGCCATCGATCCGCCAAAGTTTTTTATACTTACTCTCCCTTCCGGCCTTCATGATATCTGTGCCGCGACGACGGCTAATGCTAATCTCATCATAAAGCCTAATCGCTCCGTCAATGTGGCAAGACTTGCGATCCGTTCCGATAATGGAGTGAACGAAACGACAACCATATTCGTGCGCGCTAACGCCGAGGCTGGGAATATCGCAAATTTCTTCGCATTCAAAGGTGCGCTGATTATTCTGAACGTACCACCAGAACTCAGTCGCGGAAATTCCATGGAAGAATTTAAGTCGGCCATTAGCCGCATGCTTCGTCACCCCGGATGGTATCTTGGAGAGATCATTGTTGAAGACCGGACCCCACCAGTATTCGAGCTCAAAATGGTCCTTGAGAGTTTTGGCGAGCCCCACCATGTCACGATCCAAGGCAATTCGGATGTCGATATCGGCACACTTGGTAGCGAGATCTTGCAGGCGTCCGAGGAAGGCATTGTTGAGGCTATTCAATCGCGAAAGGGACCTACGGAAGAACGGATGTACGAAGATTAGCAAACCATCTTTTTCGAACACTCCTGGCTTTATGGAATGTAGTTTGCGTAGCGAAATCAGCCCATCCTTGTCAACCTGGCTAAAAATCGCCGGAAACGTACGGGCGGCAAGATCTGCCTCAAGCAGAGCCGCACAGTCGGGAACAAGTTTTTGTTCATCACCTCTTAAATGGAGTCTTAGCAATCGTCTTAGTTCCGCTTCATGAAGAACGGGAACCTCGTTGATCGATCGAGAAAGGCATTCGCGAAAAGCGTGTGTGAGATCTTTCCATTCTGTGTCGTTTTCAGGAATCGACGTTATTCCCGTGAGACGGACTAGCCCTGGCTCAATGAAGAGGCAGAGGCTGCGCGACCATGCTATCGGCCGATGAATATCATGACTCACCAACGAAGGAAGGCCGAAATCCCAGCTCTGTGATAGCCCAGACTCTAAAGCCCGCACTGTGAATTTTTGGTTATACCGATTGATTCGATTGCTATTGAATACCGCGAGCATTTGCTTCATTTCCAATTACCCTCACGAGCGATCAAGCTCGTAATTTCCGTATTGTCTTAGGTGATATAAGTTTGCTTTTTCCGTACGCTTGAGATCGATCCCCTCTGAGCTCCATGACAATACTCCCGCGCCCATAAAAATGTTAAATCCGACTGGTGATCGATGTCAAGAACAGGAAATGGTCGCGAGTCGTCCATCCGAGGGATCTTGTGGAAGATCCTCGCCTCGTCCACTCCGCCCTCGGTCACCAGGAAATGGAGATGCTGGCGTAAAATGATCCGGTCCCCAAATGTCTGAATGGCGGCGATGACGCCGGGCATAAGCTCGTTCCTGGTTACAACCTCGTAATAGACATCCCGATTTTGAGTCTTACATAACGACCGCATTCAAGATATACTCTTATCTGAAATGGATGATAAGGAGCGCGCTTTGGGCGAACGAGTCCTGAGCGGTGACCTCGATGCGTTTGAGCCTCTCATTTCCCCCCATTGGAAAGAAGGCACGCGATGAAAAATATAATCACTACTCTTTTTCCGATCGTTACTTTGATGTTAGTTGGCCAGGCTTATGCCACTACTCAAGGGCAAGAGCTAAATGCGCCAGCCCCGGCAGCAGCACAAGCTTTAGTTAAGCAGGGCCTGGATCTAGTCTATCACGACAAGTTTGACGAGGCGGTTGCCACCTTCAAGAAAGCCATCGCCGCGGCCCCTCGTTACTTGAGAGCGCACGCGGAGTACATCCGCACGAGAGCCTACTTTCAGGAGGCTTATAACGAAGTCAGAGTCGAGTACGAAGCTTTGATGGCCAAAGAGCCTGGCAATCCGATTTATCCGATGGCGCTTGAGTTGGGAACGAGGGGTGCGACATCGCATCGGGTGAGCCGCGCACGTTACGAGAAAGTTGCGTCGCTGGCGCCGGAATGGGCCTGGGGACACTATGCTAAAGCTCAGCTTCTGATGAGCAAAGAGCCTGAGGCCGCGGCAGCGGAACTCGTCAAGGCGATAGAGAAAGATCCGGCAGCCGAGGAAGCTTACCGCCTGCTGATTTCACTTCAAGAAGGGCAGCTCAAAAAGCTTGATGAGGCGATTGCCACGGCGGAGAAGATGGCGGCTCAGCCAGAATTACGTGGTGCGGGCCTGACTACTCTCTGGCGATTGCGCCTGGGCAAGGCACAGGGATCAGAAGAGGCGACGGCCAAACTGAAAGCGGAACTGGATAAACTGGCTTCATCTTCCCGTGATGTGGACCTTCTGGCGGCTGTTCGCTCAATGTATCAATCTCATTTGGAGGATAAAACGGCTGCGGAGGCAATGGAGAAGAAAATCCTCCAACTCGATCCCGCTTGGTATCAGTGGCGCGGTTTTACAAATCATTTCGTACCGGCAAACTTGAGTGGGGTGAGTCGCGATGCGTTGCTGGCCGGACGGCAAATGGAGCTCTTCCTTAAGGTTAGAGGGATTGATGACGCTCAGATCGCGCCCAAGGAGCAAATGGCAAAATTGGAACAAGTGCTGGCGCTGAAGCCTGGCCGGGTCATGAAGCGATATATATATGAGACGCTCTTCGAGACCGCGGAAAAAGAGAAGGATGCTGCTGCGCTAGTCAAATATGGCGAAGAACTGCGAGCCATTGATCCGACTGATATCGCCGTGCCTGCCAGGATAGCGATGGTACTGGCTGAGCAAGAAAAGAGCCTCGATCAAGCCTTGCGTTACGCTCGAATAGCGGATGGGGCAACTACCGAATTTCGGCCAATGCAGCCGTCAGCGATGGATGATCCAGAGCGGTTCAAAGATTGGTTCCCGGAAAATAAGCAACGGGAGATTTACCGGAGCCAGCGGGCTCTCGCCTTGGAGGCGCACGGTTGGGTCTTGTGCCAGATGGGCAAGCACCATGACGCCGAAGCCAAATTGCGACAGGCGGTCGAGTTTGGGCGCTCCGAAAGAAACCTCTCGCATTTGGCCGTGGTGCTGCGCAAGCTGGGCCGTACAGAGGAAGCAGCGAAGGCCGCGATTGAGGCCGATGCTGAATATGCCGCATCCATCAAACGCAAGTTCACTAATGAGCCAGCCAAAGATTTTCAGCTTGACGCGCTTGATGGGCGTAAAATCAAGCTCTCCGACCTCAAGGGCAAAGTGGTGATACTGAACTTCTGGTCAACTTCGTGCGGCCCGTGCATCGTAGAGATGCCGCACCTAGTTAAGCTGTATGAGAAATTTCGAGATCGTGGAGTGGAAATACTCGCGATCTCTACTGACGCAGAGACTTATCGCCATAGTGTGCCTCCATTTGCCAAGAAATACGGCCTTAATTTCCCCGTGCTATATGACAAGGGAGCTGAAAAGGCTTATCAAGTTTATGGCCTTCCGACCACTTTCTTTATCGACAAACAAGGGAATGTGCGCTATTGCAGCGTAGGTTTCGGCACCGAGACCATGCGCTTGACGGAGGTGGTTCTGAACGAATTATTGAAGTGACTCCGGCGAGCCGCGACTGAAGCGATAGAGACAAAACAGAAGGATTAAATATAAGAAATCAGCCGGACCTCTCCTCCTGGTTAAAGAATGGATCATGAAAAATATTCAGCCGGGGTCTCAGCGGCCATCAGAAGTTCTTGCGAAGCGACCCGAGGCGGGGGAGGCTTTTCCGCCACAAACATCAGCTTCAGGTGGTTGATGATCTTGTTCACAACGGCATGGTCGGTGAGGAAGGCGAAGACCTTGGGCAATTGGGACAGTGCACCGAAATCCCTGATTCCCCTTACCAGGTTCGCTTTTTATTCGAGATAAAAGGCTTCTTCAAACGGCACTTTGAAAACCCGGGCGATCTTGATCGCCAGGACGGCCGAAGGAACCCACTTCCCCCGCTCAACGAAATTGATCGTGGTCCGAGTCACCTTGACCAATTCGGCCAGCTGCTCCTGCGTCAAGTTGTTCTTCGCCCGCAGGACCTTCATGTTGTTGCGCAGGATCTCGTCATTCATCTTTGAGCTCTCTGTTGTAATAGAGGAACGAGCTGACGACCGAGAGGACGGCGCCGAACAGGACGAGCCAAGGTCCGTCCGGGAGAATCACTTTGAGCTCCAGAAGGGCGCGAGCGAAAACCGTTTCGGCCAATTTCCAGAATATTGTGATGACGATCAGAGTATAGAAGGCAAAACGATAGGCTCTCAGCCAATTGACTCTGACGCGTTCATCATTGACCGCGATTTGCAGGGTCGGATCTTTCTTGAGTTTCTTCTTGTAGAGCATATACAAGACGATAAAAACTAATAAGGTGAGAAGCCAAATCAGAAGGGCTCCATAGAAAAAGAAGTGGGTCCAACGAAGGCTAACCCCCCATCGGTGCCTGGAGGACGGAATGAACGATGGAGAAATGAGCAATACAAACGCAATTCCCGTCCCCACGAGAACACCCAATAGGATGTTCCTTCTCATCCTGTTCAATCTCTCTATTTTGCTCATCGTCCTGACCTCCCATAAACGAAGAAAAAAAGTTTAGGAAACTATACTAAATGTATAGAATGCTATACTATTTGTCAAGTAATAAAATCATTGATTCAAAATGAGTGAGGGATGTTGGCGCAACACGGAAAAACGAATTTAAATCCTTTTTGTATTATGCTGAATAGGCTAAATCATCCGGTAAAAAGACCGATCGTGTCGGAATTTCGAGCCATCAAACCTTTCTCTCTCCTAATTTTTCTAGCAATTTTCGTGCTCGACCTAGCCGCGGCCGGGCTGAACCCGGGCAAGTCCCGATTCCTGACCGCCCGGCAAGTGTCGGAAAATCTGGACCAGCTCTATTCCGAATCGGATGTCAAATTGAACTGAAAACAGCGAAAGGGGACAAGGAGCCGAAGACAAACTAAAGAGTGTCGGAAATCCGACAGATGCTCAGAGGCAGGATTAATAGCCGGCTGCCAGGCCGTCGGCGCTGCGCGGGTCGGCGGCACCGAGGAGCAATTTCTTTTCGTGATCGATGCATATAGCCATCGCCGGGCCGAAGAGTCCCTTGAACTCGACGATCTTATGGCCCATCGCTTCATACAGCTTTCGGGAATCCAACGTGGTGACCCCCTTCTGGAAAAGGGTTTCGTCGGGCATCCAGCCATGGAATATGCGCGGTGCAGCCACCGCCTCGGCAATGTTCATCCCGAAATCGATCAGGTTGACCGCCACCTGGACATTCGTGGAGATGATGGTCTGGCCGCCGGGACTTCCGATGACCCAATAGGGCTTGCCGTTTTTTGCGATAATCGTGGGCGTCATGCTGGAAAGAGGCCTCTTTCCCGGCGCGGGCAGGTTGGCCCGGCCGAAGCCTCCAGGCTTCACTTTATTGTTGAAATCAGGCAGAGAATTGTTCAGGATCACTCCGGTGCCTTCGAGGACCAGATAGGCACCGAAATCCCCATTCAGGGTGTAGGTGATAGAAACGGCATTGCCGTGGCCGTCCACAACGGAGAAGTGGGTGGTATCCATCTTTTCGCCTTGATCATCGATCGTCCCAAGTTCCTCGCTTTTCGAAGCTCGCTGGGGATTGATGTTTTTCCTCAACTCCGCTGCATAGGCTTTGGAGATCAGTCGATCCTTGGGGATATCGGGATTGAACTCCGGATCTCCTAAATAAAGGGCGCGATCGCGATAGGCCCGGCGCATGGCCTCGGTCAGCGTATGCAGGTATTGAGCGGAATTGTGACCCATTTCTTGGAGGTTATACCCTTCCAGGATGTTGAGAATCTGAGTCTCGGCGATACCTCCCGAACTGGGGAGCGGCATCGCGTACACATCCCAGCCCCGGTACGTGCCGTGATCGGGCCGGCGCTCGATGGCCCGATAGTTTTTCAAATCCTCCATGGTCATAATGCCGCCGTATTGACGGACGGCGGCGATAATCAGTTCGGCGGTTTTCCCGCTGTAGAACTCGGCTTCCCCGTTTTTCTGGATCCGCTTCAATGTGTTGGCCAGATCAGGTTGTTTCCAGATCTCACCGGTTTCATAAACCGTCCCATCGTTTTTAAGAAAAAAACGAGTCGAAGAGGGGTATTTTAGAAAATACTGTCGGGACTCGACCATTTCCTTGTGCAGGCTGGCACTGACGGGGAATCCCTTTTCGGCCAGGCGCACTGCCGGTTCGATTAACTCCGCCCAGGGTCGACTGCCGTATTTGCGATGGGCCATGGCCAGTCCGGCCACGGTGCCGGGAATTCCTATGGCCAACGGGCTGTCGGTGACATGCAGACCCTCAACTGGGGATTTTCTCCAGTCTTTGCCCGCTTCATCGAGGAATATGCCTGGGGTCACGGCGGCAGGGGCTTTCAGACGGAAATCGATAGCCGCCACCTGACCGTCGCTCCCATGATAGAGAAGAAACCCCTCGCCGCCGATATTGCCGCATGAAGGGTAGATAACGGCCAAAACAAATGCCGTCGTGATGGCAGCATCGATCGCATTGCCGCCTTTTTTTAGAATTTGGAGGCCCGCCTCTGAAGCCAGACCTTGTGTGCTTACCACCATCCCGTTTTTTGCCTCTTTAGGAATCAGGGCCTGGCTGAAAAGAGGAAGGCTGGAGAAGCCAATAAGCAGCATCAACAGATAGAAAATTGATCGCTTATTTATTATCATCATTCCTTTTATCCCTCATCATCCTCTTAATAACATACCGGAGCGGAGGATAAAAGGTTACAATTGATGAATTGCGGGCTCGGTTTCGTGGAGGGAGGACCGTTTATGAAAGTCAACCTATTGGGTCGTATCGACGTATTATAATAAAGGTCGTTTTCTCAGTTTGGTGCGATAGAACAGCGGAGAAGAGCCGTGAAGCAAAGGACTCGTTGGGCCCTTTCTGCTGCCGCGCTGTGCCTGATTCCATTATCGTTTGCGGCGCAGGAGGCAGAGGTTGATATCTCCGCTTGCCGGGGCATTTATACGGTATTGAAGGCCATGCGCGACGGCGCGCCAAAGGAAAAGGTGTCGAGCATGCTTGACACGCTGCTCGAAACCCGGCCATATCAGGTGATGTTCAATCACTACAATCGCTCTTGGCGGCCCAATCATCTTCCCAAGCCCGTTTTCAAGAGAATGATCTTGAGCCTGCAGTTTGGGAAGGAGTATTCCGCGGGAGAGAACGAACGGGCAGACACAATGCGAGCCCGATGGACAAAATACTACCCGGATCTCTCGCCGTATGAAAAGCAATTGCGCCGGCTGGAGGACGCAAATCTGTCGAAGCTCATCAACGATGCCGTGCGCTTTGCCCAGGAGTGGCTTCCTCCAGGGTGGAAGATCCCGAAATTCTACTTTCCCGTGATCCCCAACGGCGGGAGCCCGGCATTCGCCCTTGAAAACACGCAAGGGTATGATTTTCTCCAACTCGCGCAGGGAACGATTGGCGAGATTGACTTGAACTGGCTGGCGGGGATAGTAGCTCACGAATCCCATCATCTGGGAATGCGATCGACCCTGCCAGGCTCACTGTCGCCGGCGGATACGATGGCATATCGGGTGGTAAGCCTGTGCGTGGCCGAGGGTGTGGCGACGTACTTCATCAGCGGCCCGCCGCCGGGACGAGTTCCCGCGTTCAAGGGGACGCCTTTCCACACCTTCACGGCAGAACTGGCAAAGGTGTGGAATGATCAGGTCGCCGCGGAAGAGGATATTCTGCAGCATCAGATTGCGTTGCTGGACAAGGCTGTGGCCGGCCTACTTACGGAGGACTCCTTAAATGCCGACTTGCGAGAGTACTGGCTCAACGGCGTTGTCGGCCGCGCCTACACTCTGGGCGGGGAGATGTTTGGTGCAGTTTATACGGCATTCGGCAAAGAGGGAGTCTTCGCCGCCATCCAGGATCCGCGACGGCTATTCGAGTTGTACAACGCGGCGCTCGATGCCAAGCCCGAGGCGCTCAAGCGCTGCGTGCGGGTTACGGATAAAGCGGTGAAGCAAGCGCTGGCGATCGGGAGAGGACTGAAAATCCCATCATCCGCAGAGGGCCCGTATAATCGAATCTGGTTCGCGGCGTTTTATCAATATTTCACTTCAGTCCCCACCTTAAAAAACTTGTATTTGTCGTAATCAACCCTCATCTGCGACATTTTGGCCTCGCCCTCCTTGGGGTCCGAATAAGCTTCTTTTAGGGTGATACGGCTTGGAAAACGCACGCCGTTTTTTTCGAATCCGTAATCAATTTCGATGGAAATCGCAGGCTTTATCCCGCGGCTTTCGTAATCCGCCGAAATCCGTTCATAGCCGGCAAGAGATTCGGCCTCGATGCTCATTTTCAGGATAGAGCCATCCTTTTTATCGACCCAGACTTTGCCGTAGACGGGTTTTGCCGAGCTTGGTTTTTTCGGCTTGATATCGATGACGAAAGCTTGGCGTCCCTTTATAAATTCGTCATTCAGCAGGCCGTAATTATATAGGGGCTGTTCCTCCCGAGCCAATAATCCGATTGGCCCATAAATCGCTTTGTTGATATAGAATCTTTTCGTTTTAGGATAAGCACCTTCGTCACGAAGGGCGCGGCCATTCTCTTCGACAAGAATTCGTCTCTCTTGAATTCGTCCGTCTTTTTGGATGACCTGGTAATCGTAGGTGAAGTTGTTTTTTTGGCCCGATGCGCTACCTCCACCCATTCCCGTACCCTGAGGCCCTTTTTCTAAAGGATCATGGTTTTCGACCCATATTTGGATAAACTGGCGGCCGCGATTAAGTCTTTCTTCGATTTTTTCTCTACAAAAAAAATAGAGGGCTGCATTTTCGAGCTTTCCGCAGTAATCCGCGATTCGCGTCATCAGGTCTGCGGAGGGCACTGTAAAATTCTCTCGGATTTGCGGCTCCTCGGTCTTGCTCGGTTCGAAAATTAGGCTAACGGGACATAGGACCGGGGCAGGTTTTTTGCTTTGAATCTTAGGGTTGTATGTCCACTGGGATAGAGCATCTTGAAGAACATTCTCAAAAGAAAGATCGGCAGATTCCAGGACCCGCGTCTCTCGGACGCTTCCCGTGGAGTCAATGCCCAATTCCAGCTTGATGGTTCCCGCGCGTCCATTCTTTCGGAAAGCTTCCGGATACTCCGGGATGACGAGGACTTCAGGTTGAAGAAGGTCGTGGATATCCGTATCCTGTCTCGTCTTGTACCAAGCTTTCATTCGACTATCCATGCGCTTAAGGTATTTTTCCGGATCTTCTTTAAACTTGTTTAGGCATTCTTCTGAACAAAATAAGTATGACTTGCCTTCATAATCCCAGTGCGCCTTCGGCATGGCGTATGACGCATAATCCTTCCACCACGGGGGCTTGCGGCCAGGCACATAGCTCTCTCCTTGGCCGATTTTTTTCCCACAGACCGGGTCTGTCCCGCCAAGGCTATAATAAAGAAGCCGATTTCCGACAAGCCCGGCATCTATCCTTTTGTCTTCTCGCCGGTAGGCCTGGAGCGAAAGAAAAAGTGAGCCATCGCTTCTGGGGAGAACAATAACGACCGGAGTGTGGAAAGCAAGGGTCAGCTCTTTCTCCAGCCACGTCTCGCAGACTCCGGAATTGTCAATTTTCTTTGGCACTTCAAACAAGTCAAACGGTGCTTTGTAGCTTACCTCTCTGTGGAGGCGAGACTCCTCTTGCACAAAAGATATTTCTTTAAACTCGAATTTAAGGCCTTGAATTCGAAGGTTCAAGGTATCTGGCGCGATCAATCTTGGGTAGAGTTGGAGAGGATAGAGAAACAGATCATCATATACGGCCTCGTTGATATTCTCTTGTTTTCCATCCCAGATCATGTAAGCCGAAGTTAATAAAATCGGATAGGGAATTCGATAAACGGAGCGGATGGTGTCTTTGATTGTGTCGATAATGTTCTCGTCCGGATTGTGGAATTCGGGTCGAATCGGCAATTTGACGATTTCGTCGGAAGGCGTCGCTGTGGGCTTGGGGCCGGGTTGATATCCTTCGTGAAACCCCCTGAAAAGGAACGACCGAATGACGATCTCATCTTGAGCAAAGCAGGTTAGGCAAATGCTTATAACGAAAAAGAACAAACATATGGCAATCATGATTTTTCGTCGAGCGATAAATGAGGAAGATGATCGATTAAGGTATCCAGAAGAAACGTGAATGAAACTCATTTGAAACCCCCTTTGCGCCGATTTCCTTACTGAGTATTTTTTTACAGCCTCCCGGATGATGAGAATCTGCTTTTTCCATCCGCATGAGATCTATCCCTTCTGAGTCCTAGACTTTACCCCCGCGCCCTCATTCCACAATCTTGTATTTGACGACGCGGATAGACTCATCCTCTGCTTTTTCGATCACGAAGATAACATCGCCCTGAACCTTTAAGAGCGACCGGCCGGCGCCGATGTAGAAGCTATCGGCGAACCGGCCGTTCTCATCGAAGACGTCGAAGAGAACGCCTTTAGCCGTATCTTTCGTCGACGTCTCGACCCAGAGTTTATCCTGATTCACAAGTAAACCGAAGACATCCCATTCATAGGCCTGCTCCGGAGAGCCGTACGTCTTGCGAAATTCCTCTTCCTGTTTGCTGGCGACATGCTTGACCCGGCGATATGACCTTCGGAACGATTTCACAATCCGTCCTGCGCCGAGATCGAGGACTTCAATCAAATATTCTGTCGAGTGACAGCCATAAAGATATCGTCCATCATCGCTCATCTCGGCTATATGGGGGTCCCATTGGGTGGATACGCGGGGCGTCATAAACCATCGCGTCCGAAAAGTATCGAGGTCCTTCTTGGATTTTCCGTCTTTGGAGATAAATTTTATTTTATCAAGGAGGGGGAGGAGCTTCCCCGTTTTCTCTTCCGCGGAAGGCCAAACGGGCTCCATCATGACATAGCCATCGGACTTGATCCCGAACAAATTCAGCGAGCTGATTTCCATGCTGAGCTGATCGATATAGCGGCCGTCCGAATCCACTCGAAAAATCCGCCTCTGCCCGTAATCTGTGACGTACAGCTCGTTTTTATCGATCAGATAGGTGAAGGAATTCGATATTTCCCCGGGCCCTTGTCCTTTTTTGAAAAAATTCATCAGAAATTTCCCGTCTTTATCAAAACGGAGGAGCTGCTCCCGATCTTTGATGAAAATACTTCCATCTTCGGCGATCTGGAGATTGTGCGGCGATTTGAAGTAAAACGCGCGGCCCTCGTCGGTGATCCGCCAGACCTCCCGGAGCTTGAGGACTCGCGCTGCGTTCTTGGCGAGGGGCGTGGCGGGATTCTCGATGATGGTCTGGGCGGGGACAGGTTTCAGGGCCGCAAAACCTGCGCCTGCGAGGAAGATCAACTTGAGCGATTGTCGTCTATTCATTTGATGTTCCAGGATACGGCTTGCTTTCTAGGCAGCATTCACTGGTAGAGTCGGCTTCCAACTGTTTAACAAAGTCCTGTAGGATTTCTTCCCGCCAGAGCTTATTTAGCGTCCAATTCCCACCTCCAGGTGCGCTAGACTTCGCTTGATGGTATATATGTTTCCCGGCGTGTTGAATAACATAATCGTCGACGGCCACTCGGACAATCTTCGCCTCGCTCAAATCTGCATGCGGGGGGACTTCGGCACGGACGAAATCGAAATTGCCTTGATAAACTTCAACAATGGCTCTCGCGATGGCCCAC
>Ga0315284_10001717_pt1 | contig 31285 bp, 27 predicted proteins | sample YL17G09_16_MG_FD_203696 | JGI IMG/M metagenome (GOLD analysis project Ga0315284, IMG submission 203696) | Sediment microbial communities from Yellowstone Lake, YNP, Wyoming, USA - YL17G09_16 | ecosystem: Environmental > Aquatic > Freshwater > Lake > Sediment | place: USA: Wyoming | collected...
TTTTATTTTCTATCTATTTGTTTTTTCATAACTCACCCCTCGTTCCCCTCTCTAATATTAGAGAGGGGATGATTCATCTTGACAATCCCGCCGGTTCCCCCTCTATTGCAGGGCAAGAGAGGGGGTTTAGGGGGTGAGTTTGGGAAAGGGGTGGCGAAAAAAGCTGTGCTAACTCGGTAAGCGTTTAAGGCAATAATCGGCGGCGCATCGTTCGAGGAGGATTGTTATGGGCTGTACGAACAGAAGAGATTTCATCAGGAAGGCCGCGCTCGGCGGCATGGCGGCAGGATTCACTTTCCTGCCCCGGAGAATACCCGCTGTAAGCGGTTCACCGTTCCGGCGGGTAGTGTACCGCGATCTCGGGTCAACAGGATTCAGGGTGAGCGAGATAGGTTTCGGGGCCATGAACATGCGCGACCCCGAACTGGTTCATGCGGCGATCGACTCAGGCATCAACTACATCGATACGGCGAATTTCTACATGCGCGGAGCGAACGAGGAAATTATCGGGCAGGTGATGAAAACCAGACGTGACCGGGTGTTTCTGGAGACAAAGGTCGGTCTTTCGAAAGACCTCGCGGCCATCCCCGGCGAAATCGAAACATCGCTCAAACGGCTTCAGACGGATCATGTGGACCTTCTCATGTATCACAAGCTCGAGGACCGCGCGGGAGTGCTCGATGACAGTGCGATGAAACTCTTTGAGACCGCCCGTGACAGGGGACAGGCCCGGTTCATCGGGATTTCCACTCACTCGAACCAGGAGGAAGTCATCGATGCCGCGATTGAAAGCTCGTTCTGGGAAGCGGTCCTTGTCGGGTACAATTATTATTCTCCCCCGAACGTGATAGCGGTCATACAGCGCGCCCGTGAGGCAGGCCTCGCAGTCATTGCCATGAAAAACCTCATCACCATGGTCACTCCGCCCAGCTCCCGGACGAAGCTCAAAGACATCCGCACCGACTCATCAATCCCGACTTCACCCGAACAGGCGCTCATCAAGTGGGTGCTCGAGAACCGGTATGTGGACACGACTATCCCGGGCATGACCTCCTTTGAACAACTCGAGGACGATCTTGAGATTATGGGAATGCGGCTGGCATTCGATGATAATCGTTCCAATCCGCAAGTCGGTGAACATGATGCCGGTTATTGCCGCGGAGTCGCCGGATGCACCGGATGCAGGGACAGGTGCCCCAGGGGCGTGGCAATTAACGAGATAATACGCTGTCTACGGTATCATGACGGTTACGGCGACCCGGACCTCGCCCGTGCCCAGTACGAAGCCCTTCCCCGGTCGAACCGTCTCGACCTGTGCGATGAGTGCGGGGAGTGCCCGGTTCACTGTTTTCATGGTGTGAACATTGCCGGGCAGATAAGGAGAGCACGGAGTCTTTTTCTCTAACATGAACAGTATCGCATGGAGACCTACCTCGAATGACCAACCGACGAGATTTCTGCAAACGCATCACTGCTACCGGCGCGGGGCTGGCTGTGTCGTCACTCTTCCCCCGCAGGATTTTTTCCGAATCCATGTCCGGATTCAATCGTATCGTCTACCGTGAGCTCGGCTCCACCGGTTTCAGGGTGAGTGAAATCGGATTCGGCGCGATGAACACTCGTAACGCAGAGCTCATTCACGCCGCCATCGATGCGGGCATCAACTACATCGATACGGCCTATGTCTACCAGCGGGGGCAGAACGAGGAAATCATCGGCACCGTGATGAAAACCAAACGTGACAAGGTGTTTCTGACGACAAAGCTCTGGGGAGACGAAAAATTCACCGAACAGATTGAAACCTCCCTGAGCCGGCTCAAAACCGACCATGTGGACCTCGTCCTCCTCCATGATGTCGGCAGCACCGAGAAAGCCCGCCGTGACGATTTACTGGAGGCGTTCACAAAAATCCGCGACAAGGGTCAGGCACTTTTTATCGGGCTTTCTATCCACTCCAACCAGGCCGCGGTCATAGAAGCCGCAGTGGAAACCGGGGTCTGGGAAGCCCTCCTTGTTGGATACAACTACTATTCGACGCCCGCTGTGTCCGCGGCAATCAGGAAAGCCCGCGAGGCAGGTCTTGCCATCATCGGTATGAAAAACCTGCTGGATCCCTCCACCGAACCCTGGAAAGAACTCGCGGACATGCCGGAAAACGAGCAGAAGGGATTGAACGCAAAACAGTCCCTTATCAAATGGGTTCTCGAAGACCGTTATGTCGATACGACCGTTCCGGGAATAACCTCTTTTGAACAGCTTGCCGACGATATCGCCATCATGGGTACGAAAATGACCCTCGACAGCAATCGTGCCGACAGGAAATACAGTTTCAACACACGGGGCGGCGATTACTGCCGCAGTGTCGCCGGATGCACCGGATGTCTTGACAAATGCCCCATGGGGGTCAGTATCGGCGACATTAACCGGTGCCTGCGCTATGCCGAGGGATATGGCGACTATGAGCTTGCCCGGGAAAATTACAGCCGGCTTTCACGGTCGAGCCGGCTCGATATATGCGACGATTGCGACGAATGCCTGGTCAGGTGTGTCAATGGCCTTGACCTCACCGACCGTATCCGCCGTGCCCGTGAGCTGTTCGTATAACACATGGTGACAATATGGGTAAATCTAATATACCCGTGGCATCGCTGTTTCCGTAAACATTCGACACCCGAGGAGCTCATTTTCATGAAAAAACACCTTGCCGTACTGTCGGTTTTCATTTTTCTTTTCATTGTTTCCGCTTTACCGGGAGCCTCCGAAGATTCCCTCCTGGGGGGCGACCTTCCCGGCGGATTCAAACTCACCAGACCGGTGGCGTTTTATAACCCGGGGAATCTGTTCGAGCTGATCGACGGGCAGGCGGTTTTTTACCTGAGCTACGGATTCCGCCTTCTCGAACACGCGTTTTACGAAAAAGGTGGTGACACCTATAGTGTTGATATTTATGAATTGGCAGACAGACTGTCGGCGTTCGGGTCGTTCCACCAGCAGAAAGATGAAGATGCAGCTTTCATGGATGTGAGCTGCGAAGGATACGCCATCGATTACCTCGCGGTTTTTTACAAGGACAGGTATTATGTCGAAATCATCCCCGCGGCAAGCCCCGATAACGCTGTCGAAACCATGACCGCTTTCGCTCTTCAGGTCGAGAAGCGGATACCGGGAACCGGTGTCATCCCACCGGAAATCGCTCTCCTGCCTGAAGAAAACATAGTTCCCGGCTCCATCCGGTATTTCGGAGAAAACCTCATCAGCTACACGTTCATGGGCAAGGGACTGACCGCTCAGTACACCCGTCCGGGCGGCGGGAAGAACCTGACGGCGTTCATTTCCTTTGCTGAAAACGAGGAGAGTGCGCGGACAATCGGCTCGGCGTTCAGGGGGAATTCGACCGGTGCTGAGGACTGCCGGTATACCACCTCCGGCGTGACGCTCACCGGGATCAACGGTACACTGCCGTACCGTGGCAATGCTGTCCTGTACATCTACAGGACCTATGTCCTGGGCTTTCTGGGATATGACGACATTGCGGAAACCCATCCCCTGACCGATGTGATCGTAAAAAACCTGAGTGGATATGATTCCCGCTGACCGCCTCATCATGAAGGGAATATACGCGGTAGTGACGGTTCTTACTGCGGTTTTTACCGGGTGCGGGCCGCGATACGGCAGTCTGACAATCACCACCTATCCTGTCACCGGCACCGTGCTTGTGGACGGCGAACCGTGCGGTGATGCACCTGTCAGTTTAACCCGCCTGAAAACGGGTATTCACGAAATCGCCTTTTCCGCTTACAGCGACCAGTATGAATCTCCCCGGACCCGGAAGATCACCGTTTCCTCCGGCGAAACGACCACTGTGAGCGGATTCTACCGAAACAGGTTTCTTTCAGGCGTCTACCCCGATGGCTTTTCGCCTGCCGATTCGCTCCGGGTGTTCGGAACTCCTGAGCGCAGGCATAAGGACGGTACGATCTTCGATTATATCGACGGAGGCGGGCTTGTCTACCTCGACCACGGTCTCCGTGAAACCACGCATCTTGTTCTTTCTGATAACGGCGGAACGATCATAACTGTTGACATCTTCGACATGGGCACACCCGAAAACGCCCGCGCGGCGTTCGAGAATGAAAGCATCTGCCCGCCGGATTACATCTCCTGCCCAATCGGAGCACCCTGCAAGGCTTACCATTATGAGCCCGATTTCCTCATGTACTTCCACACAAGCGAATTTCTCGTATACCTCAACACCTCGAACGATGAACTGCGCACTGCCCTTGAAGGTTATGCGGCGTCGATCGCGGAGATCATCACATCGAAAGAATAATGAACGCCGGCCATGAACAGAAACCTTTTTTTGAAGGAGCGCCCATGATGTTGCAAACGACTGATCAGACACGGCGTGAGTTTCTTAAATCATCCACGACAAAGGTGCTTGGCCTGAGCGCCGCCGCTCATGCGCTGCCCGCCCTGAATATGGCTTTCGCCGAGACCGGCAAGGTGAAAGTCGCCCACGTCCGTGACGAACGGGCTATTTCAAGCCGTAACGTGTGCGACCCGAAGGAAGCCCGCATCATGATCGCCCGTGGTCTCGAGACGATAACCGGCGCCACCGAAGAATCCGCCGCCTGGAATGCCCTCGGCGTTACAAAACAGGATGTGGTGGCGATCAAAGTGAACTGCAACTCCTGGACATTTTTGCTCCATACCCACCCCGAACTGGTGAATGCGCTCGCCGAAAGCCTTCAGACGGTCATAACCCCCGGGAACATCGTTATTTACGAGCGCAGAACCTCCGAGCTCTCACGGTGCGGATACCAGGCGAACACCGGCGCGCAGGGTGTCAGGTGTTACGGTAACGACGACGGCGGCGGATACGATTCCGATGAAGAACTCACAAAAACCGTTACCGACCGGTGTACGAAAATCATCAATTTCCCGACACTGAAATGCGTGGAAGGCGAATTCGGCGGCAGCCTCTTCCTGAAAAACCACATCGGCAGCCTCATGGATTCCGACATGCCCAACTGTCACGGCAATGCCGTGTTCTGCACGGAAGTCTGCGCCCGCCCCTCAATCAAAAACAAGACCGTCCTCGGCATCTGCGATGGTCTCCGGGGAACCTACAAAAGGGGAACACCCTGGTACTGGAGCGGCATCATCATGTCCCGTGACCAGATCGCCGCTGAATGGGTTGCCCTCACAGTCATCAACGAGAAAAGGCGCCAGGAGACTCTCGGTGAAATCGCCCTGCCGGGATATGTCAAAATGGCAGAGACCCGGTACGGCCTCGGAACCTGCAACCCGGAAAAGATAGATGTCAGGAAGATGGTGTTATAATTGCGGATTTCGGATTAAAGGATATTATGGAGATCGGAGGAGAAAGAATACGGCTGAATATAAAAACAACTTGCTCTTTATGTATTGATACTATATATTGATACTATGTCACGGTTAAGTAATAAACACAGAACAACCCTCGATGATATCTTTCACAAACCTGTCAAATCTGATATCCCCTGGAAAGATATAGAGGCCTTGTTAGCAGCTCTCGGAGGTGAAATATCGGAGGGTTACGGATCGAGAGTAAGAATATATTTAAACGGCGTGAGGGCTGTCTTCCATCGTCCTCATCCCTACAAGGTTATCGATAAGGGAGCCCTAAAATCCATGAGACGTTTTTTAATGGAGGCAGGTATACATCATGCTTAAATATAAGGGATACACCGGCAGAGTCGAATACGATGATGAAGCGAAACTGTTCCATGGAGAAGTTATCGACACAAGGGATGTGATTACATTTCAGGGAACGACTGTCGACGAGATCGAAACCGCTTTTCGTGATTCGATCGATGATTATATTGAGTTTTGCCGGCAGCGCGGCGAAAAACCGGAAAAACTTTTCTCCGGCAAATTTGTGCTGCGTGTGCCTCCGGAACTCCATCAGAAATTATTCACTCAGGCCAGTAAATCGGGCAAAAGCCTCAATACCTGGCTGGTCGATGTATTGAAGACAGCCGTAAAATAAACTGCTTTTTTTACGTTGCTAAAAGCGAATAATAAAAAACTTAACCCGAATTATTCATAAATAGCTTGTACATAGAATATTACTTATTGATATAACTTACTTAAAAGTAGTGGTGGTATCAGGAGATGCTGAAACGAGTTCAGCATGACAGTGGCTGAATTGTCACCCTGAACTTGATTCAGGGTCTATATTACACACATATCCAAAAAAACGTATGAATAATTCGGGTTAATAACCCATTGCTATTTTCATAAAAAACGAAGAATTCTTGTATTCTTCAAACTGTCTGTATTCTTTTTCATACTTAACTTCTTCCAGACGAAATCCGAATCCACCCCACACATCGAATCCCCAGTAATTTGTTCTGTTTTCGATCTGCAACGTGTAATCGACCTGCCGGTAATCGTTGTGATCCTGAATGTAGTCTTTGTAAAGGAATTCAAATCCATTTATCCCCTGAATACCGAGTGTAATACCCGTCTTCGGAGAAACACGGTATTTCAGATAAATAAGTGGTATGCGCATCATGTAATGATCGAGGGGATTGATGGACTCTGAGCGGTTTTTTTTCATGAGCCGGAATTTGATGCCCGGGGAAAATGTCCAGTTTTTGATTTGCTTGGTATAAACGAACTTGTTCACCATCGCGAATGATGTAACAATGTCTTCCTGCTGAAATGTATTATTATACATTGTACCTTCAATCTGGTTGTTCCATTCATATTTTACATGATTTTCGATAGTGATCGAAGGTATGGCCCGTATTTTAGACTCGAGAAACAATTTATGTACCCTTGAATTCCTGTATTCGACTTCGTCGTAGTATAAATAACGTTTGTACCGGGTATAGGCGAACCATACCATTTCGCTATGTTTTGATGCAGTTGGTACAACAACGAATTTATCCTGAATATCATCCTGAATTCTTTCGTAACGGTATTCGGCTGAGAGTGTTCCGACCGAAAATACGTTGTAATCGAGGTTGGCTTTGAAATAGTCGTCATAGGTTCTGTTGTCCAGACCCACTCCCTTCGTACGGAGGGACCCCACCATCAGGCGAGTATTTTTCAGCGGGAAAAATCTCAGGTAATAATGATATCCCTCACGATCGAGATCATAGGGTGTATCGTATTTCATATCATCTTCGCGGAAATCAGGAATCGTATTGTTATTGAAATCGTCACCAAAGACAAATTCATCAGGGTCCACATCAAACATCAGGAATGGTTCATTGTAGTCGGGAAAGCTGTTGTCGTTTTTTTCATTGTCTGCATACCCGTCATGGTCGAGGTCGTTTCCGGGAAAAACACCATCGGGATCCTGCACAGCCGAAGCAGTGTAGGACATTATCTTGCTTGAATACCCGGTATCCGGATACTGGTCGTCATCGTCATTATCTTCAATCATTGTCATCCTGATGGTCCAGTTGCGTTTGTCGACTCCCGCCCAATCGGTCTCCATTGTCATCATATGATTCATATACGGTCGGTAAAATTTACCCATTTTAAAAACTTCCCCTGCAAACCCGAACCTTGACCAGTCTTTACAGGCGGTAAAATAATAGGCATGGTCCGTCTGGGAAAAACGATGTCCTTTTCGGGGGGTCAGGTCTGTCGGGGGATTTGCGGGCAGTCCGGTTCCGGGAATACCATCGGAGAACATGAAAAAATGGGTGTTGTTTACAAATTCCCCGTCAATTCTCAATCCGAGGTAATTGAAGTGGGCATCGAAACCATATATGACGTTTCCCACTTCATAGCCGAAATCAATTGATATCGTCCGTAAATTTGAACTATCCTTCACATTTCCGTCCGCCTGTTCCATCGTGCGCCAGTATGAGGCATTATAATGCAGATAATTGTCACCCTTGCTGTCATGACCTCCATCAACCTTTTGTGTATATATTTGCGAGGTCTGAATCCGGTAATCGTTTGCCACGGTGAGTTCGACCTGAACACGTTTAACATCGTTTTGTATGCTCCCGAGATCAAATAAATACACAACATATTGATTGCCACTCACCTGTAACGGTTTACCTCCGGGATCAACAATTGAATAGTATTGTTTCCCTTTTCCCACATCAAAATTCTCGGTCATGATTTTTGTATTCCAGCCGCGCATATACTCATTCATATATAAATAGTCGAGGTATTTCGGGGTACGTTCTTCAACCGTCAAATGATCGAATTCTATCTGCTGTCCGAGGAATGCCGAAGGGTAATCCAGATAATTCTGCTGGGATTTGCTCGAAACCGCTGTCAACAGTTCATTCTGGACATTGTCAAGGATAACAATCGGCGTAATATCCGGCCGATAGACGCCGTCCACCCGTAACTTAACATCATGTACAATAGGTCCGTCACCATCAGACGGTGAATCGTCCAGAACTCGTACGGCCAGATAGATCGGGACAGGGGAATGGTCGGATACTGTACCTTTAAGGCTTGTACCCTTTTCACGTGTTTGCTGGGTTGAATACATGTTGGCATAGGTTGCGCCGACATTTAACGCTCCGAATTTGCGCCTCAACTGCAACCCGCGAAGAAGAAGGGCATGATTTTCCTCACGGTACATGAGAGCATTCACAAAGCTCGCCTGATAATTCGCCGATTGAAAGTCGGTCTTCATTCCCCCCAGATTGGGGATACTCAAAGTGAGAGGGGTCAGTTTCGTTCGGAGCGCCTCGGCCCCGACAATGGAAATCGCCCAGTCGTTGGTTTCTTCCCTCGCCACCCACATTCCGTCGACATTGACACCTGGAGTTGCATTGATATAACCGCTGGGGCCGGATAAAGAGGATGACCCGTCATCATTACGCGTTTCTGACCAGATACCCGCTGTCCTTGTCATTTTACTCAGCCTGTCGCCGAACTGATTGTAATACCATCTTTGACGGCGGTCCTCGACGATATTATAGTTTTCGAAATTCCGGAATGTATAGTTTTCGTAACGGTCTTCCATTTCGTAGTAATCATATCCCCACCGCGGATACATATCGTAATATCTTCCGAACTTGCCGGTAAAAGTCTGATTCGCGGCCTGATTGTTTGAAACGTTCAAAGCCTCAATCCGCTCTTCTGTTGACATGCTGATCCAATCCTGATCTGTTAATTTGCGCAGCTCATAAATGTTTTCGGCATACGTACACTGGGTAATGATGAAGTATATGAGGGTATAACAGACTACCATCACTGTTTTTCCCATGATTTACCCCGGGCACCGAAAGAAGAATAGTATGAAATATGAATTATGATATGATGAAAAAAAGTAATATGAAAAAATATCGAAAATATGCTACTGGACGGACGAGAATACATCCATTTTCTGCTGGGATATGCTGCCTTCCTGAGTTAATGCGAAAACAACCATATTCACACCTATTCTCAACTGCGGTTCATTGTTTGTGGTGGCGGCCCATTTTATTGCATATCCTTTATCGGAATAAATTGCGACAAGACGGTTATCGATCGTTATGCCCTCAAGATAGTATACTTTTTTCGACATGGTAAACGTGTTGAAATTTGCGAATTGCATGTTCGCAAGTCCTGATACAATCGAAATATCGACTTCTGATCCCTGCGGCGGCCCGTCGTCAAAGTCAAAAAAGCAATGATAAAGCGGATGGCTGTTGGATATGGGGAGGAATTTCGCTTCATTACCGAGGGCATTTCTCAGCATCTGACGCAGAGAAGCCTCGGCGGCGCTGTATTCGTCCTCGGGTCTGCCGTTATCCAGAACAGCGAAACCGCCTTTTCTGAGATAATCACCGAAATTCTTCGTTTCGATGTCTGTCAGTTCAAAACCTTTGTCAACACAGAGAAAAACGAATGGTGTTTCAAACAATTTTCTGGAATCGACAAAAAGATGTTTATCAACTTTCGAGTTGATATTCGTATATCGGTTGACAGCATCCGAAAGATGAATAACCGCCCTCTTGAAGGATGGCTCGAGCTGCGCGCCCCATAACGTGGCAATATATACGAAACCCTTGACATTTTGCTTATCATGGGGATCCTGAATGACCATCGCCTTGAACTGTCCCGTGTCAAGATCATCGAGTGAAATCATCTCTTCTTTCATCGAGATCTGTTTTTCCGGTTCACGGGTTGAGATTGTTTCAAAGTCGATGCTTTCCGGGACAAATGCATCCACGCGTGTATCAACGGTCATTTTTGTATCGAATTCGTATGAGGATATTGTTCCGAGAATGTTTTGTTGAATGGATTTTGTTTTTATTTCGGAAGAGGGTTTTCTTTGTACTATTTCCTTTTTCTTATATTCTCTCTGCTTGATGCGTTTTTTCCTGAACTCGAATGGTTTCGTCATTCGCGGCCGACGAATCACCAGTTCCATGGTCGGCGGTTTTACAACTTTAACTTCGGTTCGCTTGAACATGAAATAAGACCCGATAGCGGCGTGAAACGAAATGGCGACTACAAGTCCGAGAAACAGGAGTTTTTGTGTTTCTTTCTCCAGTTTCTCCATATCGATCATGTCACTCGCCATGTGAAATCTGCGCGGTATTTCCGGCTTCGGTTTAGTCATGGGATTATCCTCACAGGGCTGGTGCATGCATTAAGAGAATCTTAAATATTAACAAGGTATGAACATATAGTTTATATAAATTACTCGGCACGATTACGCAATAAAAATTTTACATGAGAATACGTAAAAGTCTGTTAAAAAACCTTTTACTTGAGTTCAAACACTGTCAGAAGTCGGCGCGTAGCGCCGATTTACAAGCCTCTGACAGTGAGAAAGTACCATATTTTTAGTACGGGGCTTGTGAAAAAACTTTTTCACAGCCACCTTAAACTGCAATATAACTCGTTTCGTATAAATTATCCGATACAATTAAGCAATAAAAATTTTCATATATATTTACGAAAATGAATTGTATACCCTATATCCGCCTCATTACTATTAAACGTCTTTTCGTGAAGATGAAATAATTAATGCTGTGGAAGAGTATTTGGAGAAGGTTGCTTGAAGTTTGATCGATTCATTTTTTATTGGTTCAATTAGATTAACAAAACATGTGGTTCAAAGAGTGGGGGCAGGTCATTATAATCTTTTGCTTTTCAGTCTCCATGGTGTCTTTGCAGTCGTTACTCAACTGGTCAATTTACTTCATCAGCCGGTAAGCGCCTGGTAAGGCTCTAAACTCTCCGGCACTATCAGGTATACTCACCCACGAGCCATTTTCAAGCCGTTCCACTCGTGCTTCGACCCACCCAGGAAGACTAAGCCGAAACGTATGCTCTTTGTTATGAAGACAGGTCAGTGGTGCTTCCTCGGACCCTCTCAGGTCGTATCGCAGACGCTCTACATCCGGATAAATCTGCAGTGAGGCCTGATTACCATCCAGAAGAAGGCCCACAACTCCAGTGCCGGCGTACTCGAAATATGGTGTCGATCCCACGCTGAGAATCCGTGAGGGAGTCTCTGGAAAAGGCAGAGGACACCAGTTTGTAGGACGTGCCTGCATATAGCAATCCTCAGAGAAGAGAATAGCTGCGTTTTTACTGAAGCTCACTGCACCAGGAGGGAAAATCTGATCATCCGGAGGTATGGGGAAAGTGGTTCCGCGCGGCAGCCTTTTGAATATCTCGGCACCTATCATGAAACTGACCATTTTCTCCGGAGTGTGCCAGAGATTCAGGTAATGTTGAGGCCAGTCCCGGTTCAGGTGTGCCACAATGCGCGAATCATACTGGAATTGGCAACAGACCTGAAAACCTGCACTCCGCCAGTGCCGGGCCAAGCCAGGATACATACTGACCAGATTCAAGGTTCCCGCAGCATCATACTCGTAGACCAGGCGTGCCTTTTTCGCATAACGCACATCGAGCGCCGTGTTCTGGGCACTGCCGAGGAAATTCTTGCTGTCGTTTACAGGCTTACCGGGCAGCCAGCCTGGATAATCTCCAAAGGTCACCATTTCACATCGGCTGTCGGAGACAGCCTGGACAAGTTCCGGTGCCTGTCCCCACCATTGACCGAAATATGCAACAGGCTGCTTGGCTCCTGTGCGTCTTATAGCCTTAATCATCGCATCGATATATCCTCGGAGCATTACGTACCGAAAAACTGCAAAGACCTCAGGGGTCTGCCATGAATCGTCAGGTGTGAACGTGTGGAATGCAGTGAGAAATCCATTTAGTGCCTTTGTATAATCTGAAGATTCTGTTTCATGGTCGCGTGTCGTTACCTCACTGAAACCCCAGTAAATGGGTTCATTTATGATCTCCAGGAGAGTCAGGCACGGTTCGTCGACAAGTCGCTTGCCGGTGTAAGGATTTTGGTGATTCAGAAACTGTTCGATATAATTAGCCTGGATCGACCAGCTGTCAGACCACATGGACATGGCCTCTTTGGGGATGTGACGGGAAAAACTATCATGCACATTATCGATGCTGCCCCACCACGCGATAGGTGCCAACTGAAGATAAATACCGTGCTCATTGCATTGGGCAACGAGGTAATCGAACGCGTCGAGGTGTTCATTATGGATAAGATTGCCTTTGCCATCACTGATTTCGGTATCAAAAACGTGGATACGGATGATATCGATGCCGATATTGGCAAAATCTTCAAAATCATCCTCCATTGCTTTGCGGGGATCGATCCCCATATTCTTTATGGAACGAAACTGCGAATAACTCTGAGGATAGAAGTTTGTCCCCCACAGAGCAACTTCACCGCCATCCTCGTAGTAAAGGATCCCGTTACGAACTTTTATGGGACGCAGAGGCAGACGTTCTCCCAAAGGCTCCGCAGCACGGCGCTCAGTCTCCGGCTGAGGAATGCGATTAGCGAAGAATGAACGTTCTGCCAGCGCCTCACATTCACCTGATGTGAGGGTTGCACGGTATAATCCTGCTCCCGTAAAAGCATTCTCCAGGACTTGGCAAAGTTCATTTTCCTCATCCCATTTAATCAGATTGTCTGGAACATCGCAAACTAAGAGTCCCCTGGCATCTCTTCTCCCAATCAGTCTGCCGTTCAGAAAAACCAGTCCTGCATCTGCCGCTGTGCCAAAGCTGAAACGCAAATGACGTTTGCGGTATGATGCGGGGATAACAAAGCGCGCATGTAGCCAGGTCAATCCCATATCGTTCCAGAATCGTGGCAACTGAAGGGATTCATTATCAATATGTGGTCCAACGACATGTTTCTCCCAGGTGTTTGCGGGCGCAGTATATAAGGTATCGATAACAGCTTCCGTTCTGCCAGATGTTTCATTTTTTTTCCACAGCTTTAGAATAACCTGTGCGGTGTCTGAAGGACTGTTGCTGTTTATATAGGCAGACAGAGAATCAACATCAGGATATCTCGGAGGGAACATTGAACCTGGGATAACCGGAATATCTTTTTCCAGGTCAGCAAGGCGTACGTATTCACCTTGATGCCAGATCATCCACGGCAGTTTCGCGAGATCGACAATGTTCGCAGGAAGACAGCATTTTGCTGAAATTTCAGGGGTTTCTTTCAGCGTAACGTTCATTTCCGTCTCTTGCGTTCCTTCCTGTGTTTTTACAAGGTGGACAAAAAATATTGCAGGTTCTTGAGCGGATGCAGCAGCACTTTCCGGATTGATGTTTTTTACTAGTGTATTACTAGATTTGATTATAGGTGTAACGTTCTGGGGTTCATCTCTCGTTCCCCGGACCGTAACCATAACGCGCCACTCCCTACGATCAAGGGTTCCATCAGGAAGTGTTTTGGTTTCCATATTTTCTTTATACGGAATTGCACTGTCAGCAAGGATATCAAACCTGATCTCAATTGCAGATTTTGCTTTTTTTGTCGTGGTTGTTTGATCGCATCCTGTAAAATTCATGAGACAAAAAGTCGGAACACTGTAATAAATGACTGTAATTATAAAATGGCAAAGTACTGAGTTATGGTTAAAAACCTTCATAAATTATCATCCTTTTTGCAAAATTCCGAATACGAGATGTAATTATTTAGCCGATATTCCCCATATCAAATTTATGAGTAGTCAAAACTCTTCACAAACTTATTGATAATGTAATATTACATGATAAAAATTCTTTAGCAAGTATTTTCTTCATGATGATTGTTTAATATTCACAACGTATAAGCTTATAAACAGTGAAATTGCCCGTTTTAGAGACATGTATCCCTTGAATTAACCAGGCGACAGCACAGCTAAACGGAATTGAAACGCAATCGTTCAATCCGAGCCAGTATCTCGGCAAATAACCCCTTGTCTATTGCAACCTCCGCCATCTGAAATGTAACATATCCGCTTTGCCTGACAACCTTTGCTCCGATTTTGATCAGTTTTGCAAGAAGACTTCGAAGCGACAAGTGTTTGATTTTTCTTGGAAGAACCAACCGGCGAAGAAAGTTGCCCAGGTTATAGGCCAGAACAAACAGCCAGAGCCGCACCTGATTTGAGACGAAGCGTTTGCATGAGAGCCGTGTCCAGTTCAGGGCATATTTGCCTTCTTTTATCCATTGCTCGGCAGTACCACGGCCATTGTAGAAATGTACAACACCTTCCGGCTTCGCGCTCAAGGTGGTCACGATAAAACCAACACGCGGGAAAAGCTCTTCTTGGTGCCACTCCACTTTAGCGACCACGCGTCTAGGTTGATCCCAACTGGCTGCCTGATATGGAAATTCGTATAACAACACAATAGGTTTCTTCGGCGGTCGTCCAACTGGCCGAGTCAGTAAATGTCGAATCTTCTCATAGAGTATATCGTTTGCAGGTAACCGAATGGCATACACATAACCGTTTTCCTCCAGATAATCATAAATCTCAGGCTTTGCGAATGCAGCATCGCCTCGAAAGTATTTCCTATTCTTCTTGTTCTCGTATCTCTTGACAATCGGTCCCAGAACCTCTTTCCACCGATCAGCACTATGGACATTACCCGGGCGAAGCATTACTCCTTCACAATCCCCGAACTGATTGAAGCAGAAAAGTGGATGGAAACAGGTACACCCGAAATGACCGTTGTATGCTGATCACTCCTGCTCGCCATGAACCGGACTCTCTGAACTGTCCAAGTTCAGAATGATTCGGCGATGAAGAGTTTTGCCCATAGCTCTTTGTACCCACATGCCATTTACATCGGAAAGACTGGCGAGGTTTTCCCGCTGAGTTAGGATATCTGTTTCAAAACGTCCCATCGTGTTGGTGCTGGCAGCTTTCTTGCCTTTGTCTCTTTTCCCGGTGATCGCTCGCATGACGGGATCGACAGATATACGCTCGGCGTCGTTGACATCTTCATAACCTGCAAGACGACTATAGATGGATTGGCGTAAAAGGGTGGGCATAGCATGTTGGATATTACGCCCTGTGCGATTGTCATGAAAATTGGCAGAAACGGAGTCGAATAATCCAAGAGCATCATCAAGGTCTCGATATGCAAGAAGCCCGCCGTCAGATGTTACCTTGGCACCATGAAATTCAATCTTTATTCCTCCATCAAAACAAAGTATCATGCTTTCACCCTCCAGGTGCTCAGAATATGTCTGCCATAAACGATTGTTACTTGTTGTATAATAACATGTTATGACAGTATTTACAAGCATTATTTTGGTTTAATATGGGGAATACAGGCTCATATATCCGCATGGCACACATCATATTCCGGCATTTTTTCTTAATCGTGTGAGTGCCTGAATATATTCGTCGGGTATGAGTCCATGCGTGTCAGGCGGTACGTTCAACAGAAGATTGACTCCGGTTTTACGGCAATGTGTATACATGCGGAGCAGCTCATCGTCAGAGCGGGGCGGATCATTTTCCTTGAAAAACCATTCTTTCCCGATAGGATCGCACACCTCGCCGGGAACATAATAGTTCTGATCCCTGACGACTTTCCACTTCTCGTGCCCTGATTCGGGGGGAAGATCACGCTCGATTGCGACCAGGTCGCTCGGCCAGGCATAATCGATCTTGAGATCGGAACCATCGCCGAAACCGGTATTCATCATGATGACGATATCCGGCTGGAGCGATGCGATATGATTGTACAGAAATGTGCGATAACCCCTGCCCAGTACACCGGGTATATCAACCCACATTTCAAGAATCGGGCCATACTGTGTCAAGAGGTCGGTTATCTGCTTCGTCTGGAAATTCTGATACAGGGAGGTCGTATATGGCGGCATGACTCCTTCCTGCGTTTTCGGAAAATACGCCATACCATTCCAGTCGCCGCCGTCCGAGGCAGTTTTGCTGCCGAACCGGTTGTGGTTGTCCCATGAACAGTAATAGAACCCCGGCTTCACACCCCTTTTTTCGCAGGATTTAACGAATGCACCGACGACATCGGCCGTGTTACCACTGTTTGAAACATTATACGGTGTGTCCGTTGCAGGCCACAAGCAGTGACCGGCGACATGCTTTGTGGTCAGCACCGCATACTTCATGCCGGAGTCACGGGCGACCGATACCCACTGGTCGACATCGAGCCTGTCCGGCGCATATAACGATGCGGGCGATTTGCCGTCCGAAATCTCGTTCCCATCGAATGTGCTCATGCCAAAATGGATGAACATGCCGTACCGGAGCGATTCCCATGCCCCGAGTTTTTCAAGGCTCAATCTCTGCTGTCCCTCACGGGTTGTTTGTGATGCGGGAGCTGTATGGGCTTCAGTTCCATGAATCATGCCCCCGGCGGAGATCATGCCGAAAGTGCCCGATTTAATAAAATTTCTGCGTTTCATGGTGTGTGTGCTCCTTTTTTGAGGTGTTGTGTCATAGAGAATTTCTACATAATTATTATTGTCACCGCCAAGTAACTCGGGGAAACTGCAATCATGGACAATTTATCATGTAATAAAATGTAAAGGGCAATAATATTCAATCGAAAACAGGTTTCCTTGAAAATTGATTTGGAATTGACTGAATAACTCATAAATGAACATGAATATTAAGAGGGCGGTGAAAAAGTATTTTTTTCACGCGTCCGATAATGAAATATGTTGTCTGTGTGCTGTCAAGGGCATGTAAATCAGCACTTTGTGCTGACCCTTGACAGCATGTATCTACACAGATGATATTTTTCACCGGGCTATCAGAATACACCGAACGGATTATCGTGCATTCTTTTTGAGCAGCTATAACAGTGGCGCGAGCAGCCGTGCGAAACCCTCGATATATTCCACAAACACCGACTGTTTCTTTAATACTGTTTCTGAATCCCTCATCAGTCCATAAATCCAGGTATTTAATTTAAACACCATATCCCTGGAGTGGATGAAAAGGGCAATCTCATAATTCAGGAAAAAACTTCTCACGTCCATGTTCATGGAGCCGACTATTCCCAGTGAATTGTCTATGATAATCAGTTTTCCGTGCAACATGCCCGGCCTGAATTGATAGACATGTCCGCCGGAGTCCACAACCTGTTGCAGGTAATTCCGTCTCACCAGGTCGGCAAGCCGGTGATTGGATAACAGTGGAACAATAATCCGCACATCGACATTGTGCCGTGAAGCGATGCACAGAGCTTTGAGCAGCATTTCATCCGGGATGAAATAGGGGGTCACAATCCAGATACGTTTCCGGGCGTTGAACAGCGATGCAAGAACCGTATCGTAGAGGGGGTCTTCATTCACATCGGGTCCGCTGGGCACCAGTTGCAGAGGAATCGATTCATCCCCTTCGAAAACATCCGGCACTTCTTCCTCGAACGGAATAGTCAGTTTCGTTGCAAACTTCCAGTCCGAATGAAAAACGGCAAATAAATCGTCAACTATCGGTCCTTGAACGGCAAGGGAAAGATCATGCCATCGATGTGAATCGCTTGATTCACCCATGTATTCACAGGTCAGGTTCATACCGCCGATAATTGCGGTCTTTCTGTCGACAATGACCATTTTGCGATGATTTCTGAGATTCGCCCTTCCTCGAAAAGGAAAATGGAACATCGGCATGAAAAACGCATGATTCCCTCCCGCCGCTTTATAGTCCGAAAGAAAATGGTCGGTTATATGGTACGAGCCAAGCGCATCGAGCAGGAGGCAGACAGTGACGCCTTCACGGGCTTTTCCGGCAAGCGCACTGATGATTGCTTTCCCTGTGGTATCCGTGCCGAGTATGAATGTGGTTATATAGATGCTTTTCCGGGCGGCTTCAATGGATTCCATGAGGTTGTGAAACGCCTCTTCACCTGAGGCAAGTATCTGCACACTGTTACCCTTGCGGAGAGAAAATGTCGAATCGCCAAGCCCCTGTATGACAGGTGCGTGATTACTCTTCACTATGGGTGTTCCCTTTTCCATATATGGAATAATCTCTTTTTTTCCTGTCATTTTTTTCATTTTCCGGCCGCCCCATAATATATAAAGCGGTACACCGACATACGGAACGAGCACAATTGCGAGCAGCCAGGCAATGGTACTGGAAGGCGACCGGCGTTCTTTCAACAGGTGCAGGAAAAGTATAAGCGCAAGGAGAAAACCCAGTGTTGGAAGAAAATGAGAAAAAATCCAATATGTTTTCATTATACCAGATATTTCCCAGTAAAGATGCTTTATCTCTCAGGATGTTATATTGAAAGTCAGATTATTGAAGAAATATAACAGGATTTTATTTTAAGGCAAGAGATTGAACCGCACGTTCATTGTCAGGTGTCATGGCGTTAATTATTTCAACTTCAGTTAAATATGCCGCATGGTCGGAAAGCTTCGACCAGATTCCACGGGAGTAAATTTTTGAATGGGTGGCTTTCATTCCCCGGGTACAGATACGATCCAGCGGCAGGACGGGAAGCCATGAAGGGAATGTCCGCGCGACATTACCCCGTGTTTGGAGGGCGGTATCGCTGAGACCGAGCGGTGCCAGGCTCGGACTATGCTTTCTTTTTCTCCACTCGTTGAAATCACCGGCCAGTACAAGAGGTGCCGCACCTTGAACATTACTGCGGATAAACGATTCAACCATCACAAGCTGCTTTCTCCGCGATATGGCTGTCAGTCCAAGGTGGACACAGATACAGTGAAGCGGGTATGGGCTTTCCGGAATATCCATTATTGCGTAGAGCAACCCACGTTTCTCAATGCGGTTGGTTGAAATGTCGATATTCGCGGAGTAAATGATAGGATATTTTGAAAGTATTGCATTTCCGTGGTGATTGCCGGAATAAACCGCGTTCATGCCGTAGGTATAGTATGGCCAGGTAGAATCGGCAAGGAACTCATGGTGGGAAGTATCAGGCCAGTTTGGATGGCGTTCGGCTTTCTTACTGTTTTTACCGACAACCTCCTGAAGGAACACGATGTCGGATGAGGTCGAACGTATCGCTTCACGGAGTTCATGAAGGACAAACCGGCGGTTCAATACTGTGAAGCCTTTGTGGATGTTTATCGTCAATATGCGTATCATATACAGACATTTCGTTTGATAGATCGATCTCCTGTATCCGCACTATATCCTCAGGGAATTGTTTATTTTTAACGAATATAATGAAATTTGGTTTCTTTTCGTGTAATTTTATTGGGATATGTCAGTAGTGTCCTGTAAATATTGGTATTATGAAATGATAATCCGTTATTAGACAAGCAGTTGCAAGCTATTTTATAATTTATGAACTTGAAAATGGTTTCAAAATATTTACTTGCTTTTACCCCCTTTCCGGGCTCACGCCCGACTTTCCCCGTAGGGGACAAGTTATCGTTTAACAACAGGTTGTATTCCTGCCCCTTCGGGGGAAGGAAGTCCGTAGGACAGAAAGGGGGCTTTCTCAATATGGTTTTTTAAATTTAACCGGACAGTAATGGGGATATGTATCTACCCTCGGTTATTGTTAAAGTATTTTTCAAGATATAAAGGCCCACCAGAGTGCATTCATATTCGGTGAGGCCTCTCTCATGAACCATTTGAAAGTGTGCGGTCAATCTTCAGGATACCCGACCGTTTGGGTGAGAATCACTTTTTGATCCGTCCTGAGCTTCATGACCTTTTCCAGTTCCGGCTTATCTACCAAATTGCGGACAACTGTCGCGAGGCCTTGCGATGCGCAGTACAGGTAGACATTCTGGCTCACAAATCCCGTATCGGTCGCTGAATAGAAATCTTTGACTTCGGGAGGACTTTTGCGAAATTTCGCGTAATCAGAGACAAACACGAGGTTCAGGGGTGCATGAGCGACAAAATCCTGACGGCCTGTTGCGGCGCGGATGTCTTCCGGGAGGACCTGTTCAAGGACATGGTCGGGGGCGTTGTACAGGTACAGCCCGTTTTCCAGCGCGACATAGACATCGATCTCCTGGCAGTTCATCGCAGTCGGTGCCGTGCGGCGGTTGCCCTGGTCGGGACGATTGACACCACATGCCGCCCACAGAAGATTGGACAGTTCCTGGAGCGGGAGCGTGCGCGGACTGAATTCACGGGTTGATTTCCGTTCATTGAGCGCCTGCATGAGCGGTTTGCCGATATCAATCTGCGGTCGTGGGAGGGTAATCGTTTTCATCTCCTGTGCAGAGAGCGAATGGGCATAAAAAACCAGGATGCAGGCGAAAATCAGAACAGGTGATTTCATGGTTGATCTCCTCTGATACAAGTATCTCTTATATAACTCTTCACAAAAAATAATATAATCGAAATCCGGTCAAGCTGCTTGGAAAAATTCTTTACGGTTTCGGTAGAGAATAATATATTGTGAATTAACAACCTGTCACCTCTGAGGGGAACTCGCATGAATAAGTTGATGAGCCTTTTATCCGCAGTACTGCTCCTGATGGTCAATCAACCCTCTCCGAAAGCTGAAAATTCGGTTACGGCAACGGAAACTCGAAACAGGGAGTTGGTCCTTACCGCACACTACCTGAATCTGCCGGTCACACATGATACTCTGATGCAAAAAGTGTCCCTTGTAATTGACGGCAAAACCGTCCGGGAATTTAATATAGAATTGTCCGAAGGGACCCCTGGTTTCTGGGTATTCATGGACATAAGCAGTTTCAAGGGGAAGCGGGCTGTCCTTCATGCGGAACATGTTCCCACCGGCTCCAGGGGGTTTGACATGATTTTTCAGGACGATTCCATCAAGGATGAAGATACCTTCTATACGGAAAAACTGCGCCCGCAATTCCATTTTTCCTCACGGTGCGGGTGGAACAACGATCCTAACGGTCTGGTCTATAACGACGGCGAATATCACCTCTTCTACCAGCATAATCCCTATGGCTGGAAATGGGGCAACATGCACTGGGGACATGCAGTAAGCTCTGACCTCATTCACTGGACCGAGCTTTCCGATGCGCTCTATCCCGACCGTCACGGCACTATGTTTTCAGGGTCGGCAGTGGTCGATCATGCCAACAGTAGCGGGTTTCAGAAAGGGGCTGACAAGGTCATGGTAGCCGCTTATACCGCCGACAGCCCCGAACTGGAGGTGCAGTGCATCGCCTATAGCAACGACAGAGGCAGGACATGGGAAAAATACGTAAAAAATCCCGTAATCGGCGACCGGCACGAGTTCGCAGGAAGCCATCACACGAGGGACCCGAAAGTGTTCTGGCATGAGCCGACCCGGAAATGGATTATGGTGCTCTTCGAGGGCACCGGGAACTCGATCTTCACCTCGGACGACCTGAAAGACTGGAAATACGAAAGTCACATCAACGGATTCTGGGAATGTCCGGAACTGTTCGAACTGCCAGTGGACGGCGATCCGTCACGGAAAAAATGGATTATGTACGGCGCATCGGGAACCTACATGATCGGGAATTTCGACGGGAAAATATTCACCATGGAATCTGGAAAACACTATTATCATCAGGGTATCCTGTATGCAGCGCAGACCTACAACGACACTCCCGACGGCAGACGTATTCAGATCGGCTGGGGCAGGGTTTCATCGCCGGGCATGAGGTTCAACCAGATGATGACGTTTCCCTCGGAGCTGACCCTCCGTTCCACCAATGAAGGCATCCGGTTATTCATTGAACCCATCAGGGAACTTGCCACACTTCATACAAAGGCGTACTCTCTGAATAATACCATGATTCGGGGAGAAAACAGGGACCTGCTTTCGGGCATCGAGGCTGAACTGCTCCATATTATCGCTGAATTTGAGATAAGAACCGGGGTTAATTTCGGGCTGGTCGTCAACGGGTACAGGATTCAATATGATATGAACAACAACCGCCTGAACGACGTCTTTCTGAGCCCGGAGGACAATATCATATATTTAGAGATTCTCGTTGACCGCACTTCTGTGGAGATCTATGCAAACCATGGCAGGCTTTACCTGTCCGAGGCTTTTAATACGGTCGACAACCCGAAGCAGCTTGAACTGTTCTCACATGAGGAAATACTCTTGAAAAACATTGAGATATACGAACTGAAACCGATATGGGAACGGTGATGACCGTCTGAAATGAACCAGCTATTCGTACACCGCACACATGTCATGCGGATACATGATCCGTTTATCGGGGGATGACACAGTTAAATGCCGTTTTTGTGTTTGATCCCGTTGTCGGTCATTTTGTCTGTGGCTATCATCCCGTCAAGAATATGGACAATACGGTGTGCTTGATCGGCGATGTATTTTTCATGGGTGATGAGGATAACCGTATTGCCATTCCGATGGAGTTCTTCCAGGAGAGCGATAATCTCCTCGCCTGTCTTGGAGTCGAGGTTTCCGGTGGGTTCATCGGCGAGAAGAATCGAAGGTTTGTTGACCAGCGCGCGAGCAAATGCGACACGCTGGCGCTGGCCGCCTGATAGCTCGTTGGGCCGGTGATGCATGCGGTCTTTCAGTCCGACTGCCTCGAGTGCGGCTATAGCCTTTTTGCGCCGTTCACTCTTCGACACACCCGCATAGATAAGCGGAAGCTCCGTGTTATGAAGCGAATCCGAGCGGGGAAGCAGATTGAAATTCTGGAACACGAACCCGATTTCCCTGTTCCGTATGGCAGCAAGCTCGTTATCGGTCATTTCCGAGACCGCCCTGCCGTTCAACTCATAAAAACCATCTGACGGGGTATCGAGGCATCCCACGATATTCATGAGCGTTGACTTTCCCGACCCCGAAGGGCCCATGATCGCCACATATTCGTTCCGCTCGATGGAGAGGTCGATACCGCGAAGGGCATGGACGACTTCCTCGCCAAGTTCATAGTTCTTGGTAATACGTTCCATCCTGATAAGCATGCCGGATCCTTTCGTTCTCTCTCAACTGAGATAAATATTTCTCACCTACATAATATAAACACATTTGTAAAAAATTATAAATATTTTTTCAATCATGACGGAGCGCTTCCACCGGATCGAGCCGTGATGCACTCCATGCCGGGTAAACCCCGAAAATTATCCCGACAAACAATGAAAATCCGACCGCGAATCCCATCATTTTCGGGGAAATCACACTGGTGAACGGCATCTTCGTGAGGCTGGTGATAACCGCTGCTATCCCCTGCCCCATGAGAAACCCGAGCACGACTCCGAGCAGGCCGCCGAACAGGCAGAGGACGACCGTCTCAATCATGAACTGCCATAAAATCGTCGACCGTGTCGCCCCGAGGGATTTCCTGATCCCGATTTCACGGGTCCGTTCGGTGACCGATACGAGCATGATATTCATGATACCAATACCGCCGACGAGGAGTGAAATACCCGCGATACTGCCCGCGACCACCTTCATGATCAAGAGAACCTTGTTAATCCCTGCAATCTCCTCCACACCTGTCCGGACAGTGAACTCATCGCCGTGTTCATGCAGCCTGCGGTATACGCGCCGCATTGAATCCGCAACTTCATCGACATCCTGAGGATTTTTAACGACCACCTGTATCCAGTTGATATAGTCGTTCCCGGTATACCGAAGCTGCGCAGTCGTTATGGGGACAATGGTTCGGTCGTTGTAATCGTTGTCGAAAAATTCTTTCGGCTCAAGCACGCCGATGACGGTAAAGCGCATCCCCTGTATCTTTACTTCTCTATCGAGGGGATCAATATCTTTACCGAAAAGATCCTCGGCCACCTGGCTCCCCAGAACACAGACTTTCACCCTTCTGATGAGGTCTGCGGCCGTGATGAACCGGCCACGGGCTATACTCATATTTTCCGTTTCGAGGTAACGCTCAGAGGTGCACCGTATCCTGCCGTCGACCGAGGCTGAGCGGTATCTCACCGCCCACTGGCTACCTGACACCTGGATATTGGGAACAATATAGTCGATTTTATCCGTTTCAGCCACCATCGCCTCGATGTCACGTTCGGTCACATGCTCCTCCCATGTGCGGCGCACCCAACGTCCGCTGTTGTCACGGTACCAGGTGTTCGGCGCAAATGACCAGATCGAGGCGAACCCGCCCATCTGCTCGAATTCCTTCGTGATGACATTCTGCAGACCGTCGCCTATGGACACAATCCCGGTCACCGACCCGACCGCAATCAGGATACCAACAAGGCTGAGAATGCTTCGGAGTGTGTTCGCCCTGAGCTGCGAAATACCGACTGTCAACGGTTCAAAAAAATTCACCATTTCGTTTCAATCCATATACCTGGTTGTTCCATGTGCCCCAAAAATATTTTATTCATTTCTCAGCGCTTCGACCGGGTCGAGCTTCGATGCCCGCCAGGCAGGATACACACCGAAAAAGAGACCGATTCCCGACGAATAGAGTATCGCAAACATCATCAGACCGGGCGTCACGATACTTTCAAAAGGTTGCTGCGTCAGACTTTTGATATACAGTGAAATACCGGAGCCGATACCGATTCCCAACAGTATTCCGATGCCGCCGCCGAACAGGCAGAGCACAATCGATTCGATGATGAACTGCCACAGGATCGAACTGTTCTTCGCACCGACGGCCTTCCTGATCCCGATTTCCCTCGTCCGCTCGGAGACGGAGACGAGCATGATATTCATGATACCGATACCGCCGACAAGGAGGGATATTCCGGCAATCCCGCCGGCGACAATCTTCAGAATTGTTACAACCCTGTTGAACTGCCCTATCTGACTTTCACCGGTATTGACCTCAAAATCATCGCCATGCTCGTGAAAACGCCTGAGAACGGATTTCGTCTCGACCGCGACACGTCCGGCGAACTCGGGAGATTCGGCGATGACGGTAATCCAGTTTATACGGTCGTTGCCGTAAAAACGTTTCTGAACGGTGGTGTACGGAACCGAAAGGATTGATTCGTTAGAATCGCCGAAAAACTTTATTCCGGTCAGAACCCCCACCACAACACACCGCATCCCCTCCACCTTTATTTCTTTTCCGACGGGATTTTCACTGCCGAACAGGTCAGTCGCCACCCGCGACCCGATAACAGCGACTTTCTCGGCATTACGGACATCAGCCTCGGAAATGAACCTGCCCTTATCCACAATCCAGTTCTGCACTTCATCGAGATGTTCATTGGACGCCCAGACAGACGCGTTCACCGATGCTTTCCGGTAACTGGCGCTGAAATTGTTCTGGATAACGGGGATTACGTACCTCACATTCACGATTTCTTCCGCAATATACCGGAGATCCTGATTTGTCAGGTATTCTTCCCAGTCGCGCTGCACCCAGCGGTTCTTATTCTTGTCTCGGTACCACCTGTTGGGTGAACGGACACTGACGGAGCTCGCCCCGCCCATCCGTTCGAATTGTGACATCACTGTTAGCCGGAGACCATCCCCCATCGACACAATACCGGTCACACTCCCGACACTGATGAGTATACCGAGAATGGAGAGAAACGCACGGAGTTTGTGGACCCTTAGCTGGTCCAGCCCCATCCTCACAGGTTCAAGTAAATTCATAATCACCGCCATCTAATACATTGAATACCAGCGTAATAAGCTGCGGATAAATCCTTATATGATCACTTATCAGTAAGGGGTTCATCCTTTTTCTCTTTTTTATTCGTTCGTTTTTCCAGTTCCGAAAAAATCTTTTCCGCGTCGAGCGCCACAACTGTCGAGGTATCGATTCCGGCGGTGGTTAACTGGATACGGTTCTCCGCCCGAAGACCGGTCTGCACTTCACATTCATTAAAACTGTCGAGCGGGTCAGTTTTTTTCGGAATAAAACCGAACATCTTCTTTTCCGGAACGTTTTCGACTTTCTTTTTCATGTAGACGACGGGCGTTTTCTTTTCATTCCCGTCCTCTTCAGTCCCTTCCTTCTTTTCATAGACAGATTCGACCGGGAGGTACATGACACTGTCGGCTCGTGCAATAAGCACATCGACATCACAGCTCATTCCCGGCTTGAGACAGGGGTCTTCGTCGATGATCTCGACCTCGGTCTTGAAAGTAACGACATTCCTTCCCTGCTGGAGCGTCCCGACAGGCGAAATGTGCCGTATCTTCCCTGCAAACGATGTATCTGGATATGCATCGAGCTTAATCCGGACATCCATGCCGACCCTGACTTTTCCGATATCGACCTCGCTGATATTCGCTTTGATGATTTTCGTCGATGGGTCGCCAATCTGAAAAATAACTGTCCCCGCAACGACTGAGCTGATCCCTGAAGTTACCACCGAGCCTTCTTCAATGAAACGCTGGGTTATGTAACCGTTGTAAGGCGCCCTTACTTTCGATGAAACGATTTTTTCTTCCGGGCCGGTGCCCATTGTCTCGATCTCACGCTCCATGATCTCAAGTTCCTGTTTCGCCAAAAGGTAGGCGTTCTGACGGATCAGGAAGGTATTTTCAACGTCCTCGAGATCCTTCGCGCTGATGAGTGACGTTTTGGCAAGCTCCCCTTTACGTTCCAGCTCTTTTTCCGCCTGATCGAGGTTGATTTTCGATTGTGCTACCGCTGCGCGTTTCTGGAACAGGAGTAGTGTCTGGGTTGGGTCGGGATCGATGACGCACAGTATCTGGCCTGTTACGACATCATCCCCCTCTTTGACATATATCTTCTGGATGGTTCCTGCAATTTTCGATTTCACATCGACCGTCCGTAAAAGCTCAATGTTCCCCGTTTCGGTGAGTTTTACTTCGACAACTCCCAGTTTTACCGGAACGGTCATGAACTCCTCCTGTTTCTTTTTCCCCATAAATTTCGCCCCGGTGATTCCCGCAATCACCACAAAGACGAAGATTCCGATCGCTATTTTTTTCCAGCGGCTCTTCTTTCTCCGTGTCGCCGATCCCATAATGCCTCCCGCTTGTTTTATTTATCTGACATCTGCCATGATCCTGATATTCATATCTTCCAAAAGTGTACCGCATGCCTTTCGATATTCCGCAACCGCAAGCGCATAATCCATGATTGCCCTGTTATATTGGTTCAGGGCATCGGCGAGATCCTTCTGGAATTCAAGGACATAATAACTCGAGGACAGCTTGTTCCTGAACCGCTCTTCCTCTGCCTTCAGCTTGAGTTCATTCAGTTCGACGGATATTTTCGCCACATCTATTTTTTCCCTGCTCATCTGCTCGTTTCTGATACTGGACCGTATCTCAGAGATAATACCATTCCTGAGGTTTTCAAGTGTAAGGCTCGCACGTCTGATATCGATCTGCTTTTTTTCATAATCCGCTCTGGCGTCACGATTTCTGATCGGATAGCTCATAACCAGACCGAGCATCCACCCGTATTCGTCGGTATTCCCCAGATCGCGTATGTTTTTGGTGTAAGTTTTCCCGGAACCGTTCAAACGGTAATTCGCATTGAGATCAAGACCCGGCAGGAGAGCGTTTTTTGCGAGAACGGCGTTCATTTCATACTCCTTCATGGCCAGTTCAGCCCGTTTATAGTCCGGGCGGAGCGAAAGCGCTTTCGCCAGCGCCTCTTCGGAATCAAAATCCTGATGGCTCATGTCGGGTGTATCGGTTGGTATCAGATTGAGATTCCAGTCCTCCTCAGAGGTCATGTTCAGAATCCTCCGGAGCGCGTCTTCCGACTCGCGGATTGCGTTTTTCTGATCCATGACTTCCTGCTGCCTCATCACACGGGCGCTTTTGGCCTCAAGCACATCCGATTCAGTCATGATACCCAGTTCAAGACCTTTTTCGTTGTAAGCGAGAAGGCTGTCGGCATGTGCGAGGGAAATTTCCCGCACCATCAGGGTTTCACGGGCATAGACAAGATTCCAGTATTCCCTGACTACATCGTAGACAAGCATGACCGCCCTATCCTCGAGGTCATGGATAGCCGATTGTGATTGAAGTTGAGCCAGATAAACCGGCGAACGGTTGACTTTTGTACCGAATCTTCTCAGAAGAGGTTGATTCAGTTGAAATCCCAGATAGCTCGTATAGTTTTTTTCCGTTTCGATATTGCTTTCAGACAGAGTGGAATAATAACCGAATCCCCAGTCGGCGCCGGTAACGATATTCTGACCTATGGAAAAATTGGCAATGCTCGACTGGCTTTTAATCGAATGAACTTTATAATAATCGAAAAAGGTCGTCGATACAGATTCGTTTCGCCTCATAGTGAGTGAGAGTGATGGATCGAATCCCGACTGCGCCTGGATTATTGAAAGACGTCTTGATTCCAGTCCCAGATAATATGATTTCAGGTCGAGATTTTCACGCAGCGCTCTGTCGATACAGTTATCGAGTGTGAGATCGAGAACATCGGAACGGGCATTACAGAGTTTACCCGGCAAATATACACTGCAACATACAATCACCATGAAGATTATCCTGCCGGTTTTACTCATCGACCAGCTCCTTCCGATTGGGGTTTGGATAAGAACTCGTGCAATCATACTACCAGCAATCTTGAGAAATTATTCAATCATTTTGATACAACAGACTGTCATTTTGAAAAAATATTACAATCACAGTAATTTACTTAATTTGACGAAAAGTTCACAAATATATTTCAATTTTATCTGAATTAAAAAAAATACCCGGTAAAAATACCGGGTATTTTTCATACCTGCAATTTATTTTCTTGTTATGCACCCATGTCAATAAGTTCTATTGTCTCGAATTCATGTTCAAGCTCATTGACAAATTCCGTTGCCTTCTGCCGAATTTTCGGTATAACGAGTTCGCACACTTCCGGACTGGTGCATTCGCTGACGATTTCCTCGACTCGTGTGTTTAATTCGTCAAGAATTTCGTAAAGTTCGTCTGTATAAATGTTGTCCATGAAAAAAACCCCACCTGTAAAATGTTTAAGAAATTGTTTTTCCGATCAGATTGAAAATCTCACCGAAAAGCTCACTATTGTTATCAAACACTGTTTATCTGATGCTTTCCCTTTTAAAAAAGTTTCAATGTTTTTCAATTTTTTATGTATTGCAAAATATATTCCAATTTTTATAATGTTTTATATTCAAACATTACTGTCCGGTTAAATTTAAAAAACCATATTGAGAAAGCCCCCTTTCTGTCCTACGGACTTCCTTCCCCCGATGGGGCAGGAATACAACCTGTTGTTAAACGATAGCTTGCCCCCTACGGGGGACACGGAGTGCAACGGAGAGCCGCGAAGCGCAAGTCGGGCGTGAGCCCGGAAAGGGGGTAAAAGCAAGTAAATATTTTGAAACCATTTTCAAGTTCATAAATTATAAAATAGCTTGCAACTCCTTGTCTAATAACGGATTATCATTTCATAATACCAATATTTACCGGACACTACTGATATTCAAATACTCATACAATATGATAGCGCCATCACATCGTTTGATACCGCCACATTTATTCACACATGATTGTCACGGTTGGTTACGAGCAGGGTTACATATGCCATCAGTTAAAGTTGCAGAAGCAATTGGATATACTTATGGGCAGTAAGGAGAATTCAGGCACGATATTTACAGGAAGGAGAATCCTCTCTATCGGGGAAAGGAATATGATTGCGGATTGAGGATTGAGGATTATGGAGCGAAACATTCTTTACATGATTTCAAATCCTTTAAATACAGTATGTTCTTTCTTTGCTTGCCCAGAGAACGAACCAAAGAAAAGGGACCCGGGAACAAGCCCATCCTTCTTTTCTTTCGCCTGATAGACTCGTTGCGCTGGCGCTCTGACGCAGCGGAGATGGGTAAAAAGACTGAGTGCCAGAATGAAAAAAATATTGCGGATTATTCATTTTAGTTCGGTATATACTATTGGGGGTAAACTTTTATTTTACTATATCCTACATATAGTAGGTACCGAAATCAAGTGCATAACCCCATTCCTTTTTTACTAAGGTTCAATATTAATGTATAATTATCCAAGAAATGGATTTGATTCAATATCCGGTTCATAAGCTTTAATTGAACGATCTTTCGTCCATATATGTACGGTGTAATTCGAATTTTTATACTTTTTCTTTAAAAGTTTCGCTTCTTGAATTACAGATGTGTCAGTAATACTGATTCCTTGTAATACGTATTCTGAAGCAAAAATCTGAAATATTTGGGGTAATTTTTCTAAACCGGTAGAAGGTGTAATGATCCATGGTCTTCCATCTTGAACGCTGGACTTAATTGTATCATATACTTTATCGGCCAATTCCTTTCTTCTATTTCCATCATCAACATGTGCAATATGATTGGAAAATTCGTATATACACGGAAGAGGCACATAGAGTCTGGAATTATTCTTGGTAGCATTTTCAAACCGCTTTTTTATTTCTATATTTGATTGCACATTCGAATGACCGGGAACACTGAATAACTCAAGCAAATAACTGGTGTCAATAATCAAAACAGAAATGCTCATGATATACTCCTGAGCCATTCCAGCACTTTTTCGTTATGTTCTTCCTCATATTTCGGCATGAGATAATTATCAATAATACGTTGAGTTACTAGATCACCAAGACGGCCTCGTTCAATCATTTCATCGAATCGTGGAAGATCGCAAAGCCTCAATAATTTGAAAGTTTTTTCATTTTTGTCCCAGGTACATAATACAACTCCATTTAGTTGTTCTTCGTTCAATGCATTCAATGTTGCAGGATTATGTGTTGTTACCAATACATTTAATTTTCTTCTTTTACAACATGATGCAATCGCTTCTGTCAATACGTGAATACGGCTTGGGTGTAATCCATTATCAAATTCCTCAATGACAACTCTTGAATTTTCTTCTACCGTTTCAAGTGCTGTAAGAACTGCCAGACTTCTTAAAGTACCATCGGATAGCAATCGTGCATCCGTAAAAAAATTATTTTCATTATTTTCAATAAAACCAAAAATTACATCATCAAGCGAAGTTGTAACAAAAGAAAAATCGTTATATGGTTCATCGGGTAACTGTTTGATCCAGCCTAATAAACGTTTAAGCGTTTCTTGTTCGCTTTCCGAGCCTTTCGATAATGAATATAAAACTGCTGAAAGATTAG
>Ga0315284_10001718_pt1 | contig 31284 bp, 32 predicted proteins | sample YL17G09_16_MG_FD_203696 | JGI IMG/M metagenome (GOLD analysis project Ga0315284, IMG submission 203696) | Sediment microbial communities from Yellowstone Lake, YNP, Wyoming, USA - YL17G09_16 | ecosystem: Environmental > Aquatic > Freshwater > Lake > Sediment | place: USA: Wyoming | collected...
TGGTTTAGGTAGAGGCGAGCTCGGTGTAATTACAGCGCCTACGGGTGTAGGTAAATCGCATTTTCTTGTTAACGTAGGAGCTAATGCACTCAGGGCAGGAAAAAACGTCGTACACTATACGTTCGAGCTCTCAGAGACTGCTGTGGGTATAAGGTATGACTCTAATTTTTGTAACATACCGAGCAATGAAATTCAAGACAATAAAGATATTATCAAAGATCGCTATTCTAAATTAGAGCTGGGTAGACTGATAATTAAGGAATATCCCACTGGGCATGCGACAGTTTTTACGCTAAGATCACATTTAGAAAAATTAATGATGAAAAATTTTATACCGCATGTAATAATCATTGATTATGCTGACATTATGAAATCATCACATAAGTACGACAGTCTTCGACATGAATTAAAGCTCGTTTATGAAGAATTAAGAAATTTAGCAATGGAATTAGGTGTGCCTATTTGGACAGCAAGTCAAGCAAATCGCGAAGCAGCAAATTCAGACGTCGTTGGACTAGAAAATATGTCTGAGGCATATGGAAAAGCGATGGTTGCAGATGTTGTTGTAACACTTTCTAGAAAAGCAACAGAAAAATCGACAGGTGCAGCGCGCCTGTTCGTTGCTAAAAATCGTGCAGGCAAAGATGGCATTTTGTTTAATGTAATGCTAGACACAGCATGCTCTAAACTGACTGTGCTTGATGACGATGCTATGATGACGCTTAATGAAGCAAAAACACAAGATGCACAATCTCTTAAAAATCAGCTTAAACAAAAGTATCTTGAACTCAAACAGAAATCAATGTGAGGAATTAAAAGAATGGCAACAATAGAAGACGCATTTAAGGCATCTCTTGAATATTTTGGTGGCGACGAGCTCGCAGCAAATGTTTTTGCGACAAAATATGCATTAACTGATAAAGACGGAAGCGTGCTTGAGCTTACACCGTCAGATATGTTTCGTAGAGTATCAAAAGAGTTTGCTAGAATAGAATCGAAATATTCGAATCCCATGTCTGAGAATGAAATTTTTGATCTTATGGACGGATTCAAATACGTTGTTCCGCAAGGGTCACCTTTATCTGCGATAGGAAATAACAAGCAAATACAGTCTGTATCTAACTGCTTTGTAATTGAAAGTCCTCATGATTCATACGGCGGAATCATGAAAACAGATCAAGAGCTTGTGCAAATATCAAAAAGGCGTGGTGGCGTAGGATTTGATTTGTCTTCGATTCGTCCAAAGGGACTCGCGACAATGAATGCTGCTAAAACAACAGACGGCATTGAAGTCTTCATGGAAAGATTTTCAAATTCATGTAGAGAAGTTGCGCAAAATGGTCGTCGTGGTGCTTTGATGCTTACGCTTAGTATCCATCACCCACAAGTCATGGATTTTATTAAAATCAAGCAAAATAAAACGAAAGTTACGGGTGCAAATATCTCTCTGAGGATCTCAGATGAATTTATGAAAGCAGTCGAGGCTAATGAAGAATATGAACAGCGCTGGCCCGTTGATAGTAAAACGCCCGTAATTACAACGAGAGTTAATGCTCGTGAAGTTTGGGATGAAATTATCAAAGCGGCGCATGGATTTGCTGAGCCAGGTGTTCTTTTTTGGGACACAATTCTAAGTGATTCACCTGCTGATATCTACGGAGATAGCGGATTTAGAACTGTAAGCACAAATCCCTGCTTTACAGGTGATACAAAAGTCGCTGTTGCTGACGGTCGCGGTAGTGTAACATTCAAGCAGCTCGCCGAAGAGGGAAATGACGTACCAGTTTATGCTTACGAAAACAAAACTGGTGCATTGACTGTTAAATTAATGAGAAATCCAAGATTAACAGGAAAGAAAGCATCTGTTTGTGAAGTTAAAATGGAAGATGACGTTTCTTTTAAGGTAACGGGAAACCATAAAATGATTTTATGGAACGGCACAAGAAAGCATGCTGAAGATCTTTGTGCAAATGATCAATTATGGGCTGTTCGTCATTCAAATTTGACAAAAGTAACTGACGAAGCTCGCGAAATTATGAATACGAATTCTGCACCAAGCCTTGATAAGACAAAGCGAGTTTGTGAATGGTGCCAGAATGATTATTCAATCACATGGAAGAAAAGAGAACAAGCTTTTTGTTCTTCAGAGTGTTCAACAGACTTTACGAACAATAAGAATGACATTATTAAGAAGCGTGCATCAACTTTGAATCAAAATTCACCCAAATGTGAAAATTTTGATCAACTTTTTATCATAAAATCAGTTGCAAGTGGAAAAGAAGACGTTTATAACGGCACTGTTGATGACGAACATACAATTTGCACAATTCTTAAGGAATTTTCTGACGACACAGCAATTTTAATTGCAAGTGAGCAGTGCGGAGAAATTGTCCTTTGTGAAAGAGACAGCTGTCGTTTGCTTTTGGTAAATTTACTTTCTTTTGTTAACAATCCGTTTACAGAAAACGCAAGTTTTGATTATGAAAAGTATAATGAAGTTACAATCAAGTCACAACGTTTAATGGACGACTTGATTGACCTAGAGCTTGAACAAATTGAGAAGATTTTGAATAAAATCGACAATGACCCAGAGCCAGAAGTTGTTAAAAGAGCAGAAAAAGAACTTTGGGTTGGTGTTAGAGTAAAAGCAGTGCTTGGAAGAAGAACTGGGTTGGGAATAACAGCACTCGGTGATACTTTGGCTGCACTTGGCATCAAGTACGGTTCAGAAGAAAGCATTGAGATGACTGCATCAATTTATAAAAATCTTGCTTTGTCTTCTTACATGTCATCAACTATTCTTGCAGAAGAAAGAGGAAAGTTTCCTTTGTATGACTATGAAATGGAGAAAAATCATCCATTTATTTCAAGACTTAGAGAAGCGTCACCAGAACTTGACAAGCGACTAAAGTTGTTTGGAAGAAGAAATATTGCAATTACGACAACGGCACCCGCGGGTTCTATGTCAACAATGACACAAACAACGTCGGGAATTGAGCCAGCAATCTTTATTGATTATACAAGACGCAAGAAGGTAAATGCACATGATGAAAATGCGAGAATAGATTTCACTGATCAGTCCGGTGACAATTGGTCAGAATACAAGGTTTATCATCACGGATTTACAAAATGGAAGGAAATTAACAATAAGACAGATGGTGACATTGAAGAATCTCCTTATTGGAATGCAACGGCAAATCTAATTGATCCTATACAAAAAGTAAAGATGCAATCTGCAGCACAAAGCTGGGTATGTCATAGCATTAGCAATACTTGCAATTTGCATAAGGACGTTTCGCTAGAAGTTGTAAATGATATTTATATGCAGGCCTGGAAAACAAAATGCAAGGGCATAACAGTATATAGAGATGGATCAAGAACTGGTGTGCTAGTTGAAAAAAATACTGAAGAATTGAGTAATCGAGCAGCATCATTTGTCGCTAATCATGCGCCGAAGCGACCAGAAACTGTAAAGTGCGATATTTACAGATCTTCCGTGGGAAGCGATGATTGGACAATCATTGTTGGCTTGCTTGATGGCAAACCATATGAAATTATGGGCGGTTTTTCAAGCAAAATTGAAATTCCAAGAAAGTACAAAACGGGTCTTCTAGATAAGAAGACATTTAAGTCGAAACAGTCAATTTATACACTTAGATTGGGAGAAGGCGATGATGAATTAAGCATCAAAGATGTTGTTTCAACATTTGAAAATCCAAATCATGCATCATTTACAAGATTGCTTTCACTATCATTGCGACACGGAGCACCTGTTAACTACATTGTAGAACAACTTTTAAAAGGCGATAAAGATGCAGATCTTTTTTCACTCTCAAAGGTTATTTCTAGGGTCATGAAGCAGTATATTATAGATGGGGTAAAACCTGGTGGTACGGCAGATTGTACGTCATGCGGAACAAAGGACTCACTTCGCTATACAGAGGGATGTCTTACTTGTGTAAATTGTGCATATAGTCGTTGCAGTTAAGTTGCTAATTAACAAAAGAGGTATTAATGAGACTTTCTAATATTTTTGATTCTTCGATTAAAGACCTTGAGTTTCGTCACGAGCCTATTATTATAAGAATCAATAAGTTTGACGAAGGAACGGCAAAAGCTTTTAATGAGGAAATGGCCGCTGCTCACGATTCAGAACAAAATGTTATTCCTGTTATCATCGATTCATATGGCGGTTATGTTGATAGTTTGATGTCAATGATTTCTGATATATCGAATTCTGACAAGCCCGTGTCTACGATCGTAGTTGGAAAGGCAATGTCGTGCGGTGCAGCATTGATGACATTTGGTACGCCAGGTTATCGATTTGTTGATCAAAATTCAAGAATCATGGTTCATGAAATATCTTCTGGCGCTGATGGGAAAAATACTGATATTGCTATTTCAGCTGAGGAAATAAATCGCCTAAATGAGCACCTGTTCGAGCTCATGGCGAAGAAGTGTGGAAAGAAGAAGAATTATTTCCAGAAGCACATGCGCGACAAGGGAAACGCTGACTGGTTTATGTCACCTGAAGATGCTGTTCGCCATGGCATGGCAGATCACATTAGAATTCCGAAGTTTACACGTATTGTAAGTGTTGAATACACCTTTGAATAAAGCATGTGTGAATTTTTCACGCTGGGCACATAGTAAGTACCATGATAAAGTAATTGTGTGGATTCGTTGTGGCCCAAATTATGAATATTCTGAGTGTAAAACATGCGGAAGAGAATTTTATAAAAGAACGACTGTTCTTTTGCCTTGGTGGAAAAATGTTAAATAGAAAGCATAGATGGGAACATCGATGTGTAGAGGGATCTGTTTATCAAACAATAGACAGCCTTGCGCCTTGGGATGATGACATTGTTGGCGACACAAGTAAGGATTATACAGTTGCAGATTCACTTTGGGGATCATGGCATATTGCGTCTACGAGCATAGACGAAGATCATGTAGTGTATATCTGGCGTCGTCTATTAATTAAGAAAGATAATCTTTATCATCCGCCCAATCCAATAGAGTAATTAACTATAGGAGAAATTATGTCGAAAATTGATGAATTTACTAGAGAATATTTCAAATTCCAAGAGTGGGTCGGAGATTTTGAAAAGAACTACCCAGATGTAGCGAAAATTATTCTGAATGAGATGGGAATTGTTGATGGCAAACGTCGTTGGCGCTGGAGTCCGGGCGTGATCACTCTTGAATACAAGACGTGGTATGTTAACATACCAGATCATATGCTTGAAATTCAGTCTTACGACGAGCCAGGAGTTCAGATTGAAGAGCGTTTGAGGAGTTTTTTGTCTGATCATCCGCGACATCCGTCAATGATTTAGCTGCATGCGTATAAAAATAAATTGGCTTTGTAATAAAACTAACGCAGTAATATAGTAAAACATTAGATAAAAGTAAAAGTTGAGCTTCAAAAGCTTAAAAACAAGCAAAGACATTAGAAGAAAATAAAGCACTAGAACAGGAGACACATAATGGATAACAGTTTGCAACTTACAGACGCGACAATCGCACACATCAGTCACCTTTTGCAATTGGCAATTCTGACAGGTACAGATGTCATGGATCATTTTAGATTGATGCGGCTCGTCGCAACAGATAGCGGAAAGATTATGCTCGATCCTCTTTACGAAGAGAATTTTAAGCTGCAGCTTGATAAGATGACAAAGTTCGCAGAAGATACGCTTGAAGCTCGCTTGGCAGAACTCGAAGCTGAAGCAACACAAAATAGAGAGCCACTTGAATGAGTTCGGATGACAAGCTTGATCAGATGCATAAGCAGCAAGCAGAATTTAATAAATTGCTTGTTAAAGAAAGACAACTTCCTGATTTTCCGCTCGATCTTTCAGAAAAAGCATCACAGATTTATCTAAAAACATTAGCACATGAATGTATGCATGAATTGTTTGAAGCCAATTATTTGCTGAAGAATTCAAAAGCACATCGAACAACTAATGTTGGTGAATTTGATAGAGAGGCTTACAAGGAAGAGTTGTGTGATGCACTTCACTACTTCTTCGGTATCTTAAACTATTCTGGAATTTCTAGTCAAGAACTTTTTGATGCGTATATGAAGAAAGGCGAAGTCAATATTCAGAGAATTAAGTCTGGTTATTAATCTGACGTTGCCATTCCATATGACCATTCGTTGATGGGTCCACCTGCTTCTGCCGAGCGCTGAAGATTTGGTGGATACACCCAAATTGTTACACGAATGTTTCCCATATACTCATCTTCGTCTTCATCATGAAAGCGTTCCGCGGGTTCCATGGCTTCTTCTGCAGATGGTTCTAATTCTGTTAGTATGTGTTCTGGGCATCCAACATCGGCAAGATAATCTTGAAATCCTCCCAAACCCATATCTGATATTTTATCAACTTCGATGTCATTTTCAAAAGCACTAATTGTCAGTTCGCCATCAGATAAGTCATCATAAGAACTTTCCCATACGTAATAAACGGGAAACTTTAGATCTGATGCCATAAGATCATCGAACTCATCATTCTCAATGATAGTACGTTCAGCAATTTCTTTGATTATGACAAGAAGACGCGCTTTACTTATTTTCATTGTAATCCTTGAGCAGATTTCTTACAATATCGTGTGTGTATATATAACATTCATCATTTGATTCGTACATAGAAAGATTATTCATTAATGTGTTATGAAATCTTTCTATGCTTCCATTACAAGCTATAACTATTTTAATTGAATTTTTCCAAATGTTTTCAATACTGTCTGTAGACTAAACAATGTTATCTTCTCTTTTATTTGAATTAAAATAGATAACGTCTTTTGCAAAATTGGGATTCTTTGTTACAAGACTTTCTATACCTTCTTTTTTACTAAGCGCGCCCGTGTAACCATAATAAATATTAGTTTCATTGCCTAACGCGGTAAAAAAAGATCCAAGCACATAGCCCCTACGTGGGCATGATCCTGGGCGAGGGCGCGCTGTTCGCCCGCGGCCTTGGCGCCACGTTCCTGATAACCCTCGCTGTCGTGGCGTGCATGACGCTCGGGTTCGGGTACCTGCTCGTCGTGCCCGTGCTTTCGATCACGCAGGCGGTGATGTACCACTCGCTCAAGAAGCTGCAGGGCTCATCGTCGTCATTCTGACAGCCCGTCGACTACGGCCTGGCGAGGTGGCGCAACACAGTCACGACCGGCTCGCCGAGGGCTGAGTCCGCGATGAACCGCAGCAGCGCGCGGTCGACGAGGCGACGCGCGTCCTTGCCCATCGGGCGGATGGCTTCGTCGAACCAGGCGTCGATCTCCTCGGCGCGGCCGATGCGAGCGACCAGGGCGGGCACGACCATGCTCGCGAAATGGATCTTCGACTCGATGGCGACGAGGTCGTTCACTGCGTGCGCCCAGCCCGGGACGGCGAGGTCCACACGCGCGAGCATCTCGTCGACGAAGGCCTCGCCGAGACGCTCGGCTTCGGCGTCGACCGCCGCCCGGGCGGCGCCCGGCTCGCCGCGGACCTCGACGTAGACCTTGGACTTGGGCTCGGTGCCGGACGGGCGCAGGATCACGCGTGCCTGGGACCCGAGCTCGAACACGAGCACGTCGCGGCTGGCGGCATCCGTGGACGAGACGATGCAGCCGAACGGGCCGTTCGGGTCGCGTCGATCGTGGAACGCCGTGACCTTCCGCCCGCCGATCTCGGCGGGCTGACTTGCGCGAAAGCTCTGTTGGACGGCACCGATCCGTTCGCGCCCAACAGCTCCGCGCATGACGATGGAGATCAAGTGGTTGCGGACGTAGCCGTAGGTGTCGGATAGGCCGTCCAGCACGTCTACGAGCGTCTTTCCGCCGTCCTTCGCGACGGACGCGAGCTCAGCCAGGAACAACGCGCCGCCCGCCGCGTCCTTGTCGCGCAGGTAGGGCGTGATCAGCACGCCGTGCGACTCTTCGACGCCGAACACGAAGTCGTCGATCGAGCCGGTGATGTCCGAGCCCGGCACCCGGCCGGTGGTCTCGAGGTTGCGCAGCACCTCGCCGATGTACTTGAACCCGACGAGCAGCCAGTCCACGACCTGGGCGCCTTCGGCGCGGGCCATGCGCGCGATGGCTCCCGTGGTGACCTCGGTCTGCACGACGATGGGCCGCGCCCCGCCCTTCGGGCGGTTCGCCAGCACGTGATGGGCGACCAACAGGCCGATCTCGTTGCCGGTGAGGAAGCGCCAGCCGCCGTCGTGACGAACGACGCAGCCGATCCGATCCGCGTCCGGGTCCGTGGCGAGCACCAGATCGGCGCCCACCTCTTCGGCGTGCAGGACGGCGAGGTCGAACGCGCGAGGGACCTCCGGGTTGGGCGCCCGGAACGGCACCGTCGGGAAGTCTCCGTCCTGGCTCATCTGCTCCAGGACGGGGTGCACGACGAAGCCGGCCGCGCGCAGCACGGGCAGCACGGTGTTGACGCCGGTGCCGTGGAGCGGCGTGTAGCAGACCACCGCCGAACGCGACGGCGTGCGCGTCCGCTGGGCGACGTGGACCACGAAGCTCGCGTGCGCGTCGTCGGGCAGTGGCCGCAGCAGCCCCGAGTCCTTGGCCTTCTGCCAGGACAGCGTGCGAACCTCGGTCACCTGCTCCACGCGCTTGACCATCGCCTCGTCATAGGGCGGGATCTCCTGCCCACCCTGCTGGTTGTAGAACTTGCCACCGTTGTCGTCGGGCGGGTTGTGCGACGCGGACACGTTGAGCCCCGCCTGCGTACGAAGGCGGCGGATGGCCCACGACAGCTCGGGCGTGCTCATGCAGCGGTCGTCGCCGCGCTTGGGCATGTAGACCTCGACGCCATTGCCGGCGTACACGCGGGCCGCGAGCTCGGCGAAGTCCCGGCTGGAGAGGCCCAGGACCGGGTTCGGCCGGGCGGGGTCGTACACGCCGCCGCGATCGCGGTACACGCGCACGTCGTAGGCGATCACCACGCGCAGGTCTTCGTCCGGGAAGCGGTCCTGGAGGTACTCGACGTGGCCCTGCACGCTGGTGGCCAGCGTCCACGGGTTGATCCGGTTTGGGCCGATGCCGCAACTGCCCCGGCGACCGCCGGTTCCGAACGGGATGACCTGGTAGAAGCTGTCGAGCAGGACCTCCCACTTCTTGCGATCGATCAGGCCCTCGATCTGGGCCCGATAGGGGACGAACACATCTTCCGTGAGCCAGCGGCCCAGGTTCGCGAGCGCCTGGTCGCGGGTCGCCTGCCCCACGGCGAGTGTCGACATGCCCTCCGCGGCGCGCTCCAGCATGGGATCCAAACATCCTCCGACAGTTGCGCGAGGATACACCCACCCATGGTCCCGTGGCTGCTGCTCGTGACGATCTCCACCGCTGAGGCCCACAGGCCGGGCCTCGCGCGCATCGCCGTCGACGAGCACGGCGTCGGTACTTGGATCATAAAGATCGATTTTTGGTACAATCGCATCCGCCTCGAGTAAAATCAAAGCATCTCTCTCAAATTCTTCTCTAATGATCTTAAGCAATTCTGCTTTGCTTATTTTCATTAATGACTAGCTCCGAAATCTTATTTATAATATATAATGAGAACTATTGATGTTTTCTAAAATTACTTAACTAAGTCTAGTATGTTACCAATGCAGATGTCATTTTCTTCATCTGCACCTTCTAGCATAAGATCGCCAGACGTTTCAATAACAAACATAGGAGAAGAAAAATTTAACCATCTTGTGTTGAGTTTTTCTTTTTCAATTGATTCACGCGATCTCGTAATTAGCGCTTTGCGTTCTTCTGCGCTAAGTGTCATTTGTTCTTTTACGTTTTTTCCCTCGCCTCTTGGGACAAATGGCGCAAGTCTTAGTAGCGTTATTCCTTTTTCTAAGCAAAATTTTACAACATCATCAAGGTCATTGCTGCAATCTGCATGAACAACAGTTTGAACGCATATATTAATTCCTGCTTTTAACATTTTATCAATATTTGCTGACAGCTTTAACCAGCTGCCAGGCACACCTACGATTTTATCGTGTGCATCTTTGCCACCGTGTATGCTTACTTTTACAATTTTTGTTTTAGCAAGTGATACTAGCAAAGAATCAGGTATGTGTATTCCATTTGTCGTGATAGATGGAATCATTTTCAATTCAATACACTTGTCAATTATTTGATTTAAATCATTTCTAATTGTAGGTTCGCCGCCGCATAAGTCAACATTTCTAAACCCGAGTTTTCGTATAGCCGTTAGACGCGCAAATATTTGATCAACTGGGATTAGTAAATTATCTGGCGGCGCGAGACAAAATGAACATTTCGCATTACATGCGCGTGTAACTCTTAAACAAATCGGCCGACCAGACATTTTGTATTGTTGAATGTTCATGTTGTTTTGTAAAGCTTGTTTATTATATCAAGTGCCCGACTGTAACTTTCATCATTCGATTCATATCTTGCAAGATTTTTAATCAAAGATGTATGAAATCTTTCTACTTTGCAATCACAATTTGTAATAATATCAATAGAGCTTTTCCACAAGTCATCAATGCTTTCTGATTTCCACATGACGTCGTCGTTGTAGTGATTCTTAAATAACAAGATGTCTTTTGAGAAATTAGGATTCAATGTTACGATTTGTGTAGTTTCACCCATCTTGCAGAGTGCACCCGTATAGCCAAAGTAAATATTAATTTCTCTTCCGAGTGCTGTGAGAAATGCTCCGAGGACATAGCCACGATACTCATGAGGTGGAGACATTCTCATTTTCATCCATTCAACGCGATCTATAGGCGTTGTATGAATCTGAATTGGGTATTCGCATTCTAGTAAGCCCGTCTTTTTAAATATTCTTTCTAATTTAGATTGCCATGGCTGGCGTAAAACGATGATATCATCTGGATTTTTAGAAACTATATTAACGGGTATAACAATGTCAATATCATGCGGAACAAGGCTGCAACCGTTTAAGTAATTTTTTCCAGATCCGACAAGTATTGGCGTAGGTACAATGTCGGGAAAAGTTTTACAAATTTCTTCTAGAATGTCTTTTGCGTCGTCTAGTGTATTTGTAATTTGTTGACGTATCAATCTAGATCAACGTCTACATTAAAATTAGGTTTTAAGAACTCATTGTGTTCTTCTAAGACTTCACTCATATATGATTTGAGCTTAGGATCTAGCTCATCATATGTTGTGCAGAGCGATTGTTGCACAAACCAGTCACCATCTCCCATACTTGTACCCGTAATCGTTGCAATGCTTTCAAGAGTAAATTTATGACCAGATTTGCCACGCGTACCCAATTTTTCTACAACTGCCAGAAAATCATCATTGTAGTCATCTGATGGTGAATCACCCAAAGAAATTCGCAAATATGGATGAACAATACCAATCGATTTATATTCTAATTCTTCTTCTGAGTAATTATTCTCACCATCTTCGTCAATAAATGTAATTGATGCATTACAGATGACAGGAAGCAGAGAACAAATTCTTTCTGCTGCAGGAAGAAGAAAGTCAAGAATGCGCAAGTTGCTACGAGAATCTTTTTTAATAGGCAGGCTGTATCGCGAACCATCTGTGACTATAATTGCATCCTCAAGTTCAAGTTCGTCTGCTAGGCTCTCTAGCTTTGAATGAAGCAGTTCAAATTCATCACTATTAATCATTTCATAGGGAAAACCACTATCTTCAAGTGCGCTAAGAAGAATCGATTCTGATTCTGTTGGATCGTCATCTAAAATTGCAAGCAGCCATGCTCTTGTAATCGTATTAGCATCATGCAGATCAATAGGCGGTACAACAGCACCTTCGGCTTCTAAAAGAACTTGTGCTCTTAGAAATTCTTCTTTAATAATCTCACGCAAAGTCTCTTTACTTATTTTCATTATTTTCCTGCCTTTTGCTTTTGATATGCCATCGCGACTGGATGATTCTTGATGAAGAATTTCTTGAGTGGAGCATTTTCTGTATGTTTCAAAAGTGCGCGAAGCTCTTCAATTGTTTCAGCAGCATTTACAAATATTTTGAAAACAACGGAAGAAATGTTTTTATTACTTGCAAGAATTCTTTCCATATAGGGAAGTCTTACAGACGCGTTCATACCCTCGAGAGTCTTTCTAACAAGCGACTGAACAGTATACGATGTTTCTAAGCCGACACCATTTAAAATAACATCGTCACGAACTGTCTCAGGAAGATTTGTATTTGACAACATTGCATCAACAAAGAAAATATTACCATCGACCTTTGCACGGTCATATTCTCTTTGTATGACTTCTGGTGCCAAGCTGTTATTTCTAAACAGTAGTGTCGTTATTTCATTATCATTCTCAGTTTGTGCCTTTTTAAGATACTTTGCGAGGATTGTTGGAGAGACATTTGTATTTCCAGCAAGTGCAGAACGCAAAGATCGATCTTCCCACGATAGCGGAATATTTTCATCGATTACTTGGCGATTTGATGTTGTGCGTAAGTCTCGTAAAAACTCTTGTCTTGATCTATCTTTTATATACATTGTATATTCTGTCGTATCACCCTTGCCATTAACATCTGCTTTTATTGATGCAAACATTTTTTCCCATACTTTTTCACCAATATGGTCTGCGACTTGATCTTGACTTATAAGAATGTCTTTAGAATCGCGTATGTCGTGAATGTAGACTGAACCGTCGGCATTCATCGGGAAAGCAATCTTGTTTAATGCACTGTCCTTTGAATTCACCTCTGGTGCTTCAAATGAACCATGTGAAACGTTTTCTTTTGTTTTATCAATGAGAAAGTAAAACCAAAGATTTTTTTGTGCATAAGATGCAAAGTAATTATGAGATGCAGAAGCTGCAATGCACCATCTTGTACCTTTGCCGTATGTTTTGCTTGCTTCTGTTGTCGTCGGATTAATAACTAACCACGTATCATCTTCGTAGATCTTCTTTGCGCCTGCCTTTGCCGCTTTCGTAATAGATGCTTTTGATTGTGACAATCCTTCAATCTTTTCTCTAAGATCAGCAAGCGTAATATAACGATTGATATCCTTGATTTCAAGGCGTTGCGCGAAATTATGAAAAAGTGATGTCATTTCAATAATCTCTTCTAATGGTTCATCAAGTTTTAATTGACGTATTTGCCATGTGAGATACTTCAAATTTCCGCTAGGATCAGTATCAGAAAATTGTTTAATTTGTGCTTCAAGTTCTGGATAACGCTTGATTGTATCTTCAAGGCGCCCTTCATTAAGAAGCAATGCAAGTTTTATAAAGCGCTCAATGATATTAAGTTTTTTCATTTTATTTCCTTGAATTCTAGTTTAGCCAAGACGTCTCAAGCCACCCATAAGCTGACCAAAGGCTTGATCTTCAACGTCACGGGTATCAGACAGCGCACCAAAAAATGCTTTTGAAAATTCTTCGTCACCAACATCAGCACGAACCTCATCAAGCAATTCTTTCATATTGTCTGAGTTTTCCGAAGCAACACCCAAAACAGCATTGAAGTACTTCTTCAGAACATTGATAATAGCTTTATGCATATCGCGCTCTTCGCCGACGGGTGGGTCCATGCGCGGTGGAATGTCTTGAATACCAAGCAAGTCGGCGAACCATTCATTTTCAATTTCTCTTAAGAAATTAAGCGCTGCGCCAAATTGACGAACAAATGCCTGTGGATTTTGACGCATTAATCTACCAAGTTCACCATAAACCGTAGGTAGTAATTGCATGCCGAGGCTCATTGCGGGTTGAACAAACTCATCCATAAGAATCTTTGAGATTGCTGCTTTGGGATCTTTGAATCTACGAGCACGACCAGTTAGGCCAGGATCATCAAGTCGAACAGGTTGATTTGTTTGAAAGCGCAGAACGGGCTCTGGTGTCTCTTCTGCCCCGGGCGTCCAGCGCGGTCTCTGGCTGAATTCTTCGCTTGTTTCATCTTCTTTTGCATTAGCAAGCGCAGATTCAAAATCATTCTCAAAATCACCTTCATATCCTGCACTTGCTGCGGCACTCAATGTGTCAGCAACACTGGCACCTCTAAATGAATCGAGTGAAGGGCCGCGGCCTCTTGACCCTTTGAAGCCTGATTTTTCTGATTTTCTTGTTGTAGTTTTATCTTCGCCGCGATGAGTCGAAACATCACGCCTATCAGTATCATTTTCATCATTAACATCAATAACGGTTTTTGTTTTCTCTTTTGTCTTCTTGGCATCATCTTTCGACGCTTCTGAAAGGATAAGAAGAATTGCTTTTTCTAAATTAGTCATTAGATTGATATTCCTTGATTCTTAGAGTAGCGACTTTGAGGATATTTTCCCAAAATATTTTATGATCTTTGTTGCCAATTATTTCTTCTGCATCATCTCTGGGAATTCCTGCTTTTTCAAGCTCATCATTCAAAATTGAACGTATTTCATAAAGCGTTTCAGCCATATCGTCTTCAATATGATCAGCATCAAAAGCGCAAATATTTACAACATTTGAAAAAACTTCATCAATGTCAGACTGAATTTTTTTTACATCTTCATTGTCATCTAATTCATCAAATTCATCTGTCACTGGATCTAAAAGATCAGATTCTTCTTCGTCCTTGCTTGCTTCTGCAAGTATTCTTGAAATCTCTTCTTTTATAACGAGATTGAGCATTTTTCTTGTTAGCTGCATTGACATCCTTAGTGCAAGTAAAAATACGATGTTTGTACAATCTAATTATGCACTGTACCTTATAAAAAGGAAAAAAGATTTAATTAGGAGGTTAAACGTGGGCGTCAAAGACCTTGATTGGATGTTCGAATGTCAAAGAAACTTTGCGAGTAACTTCTATAATGTAGAGACAATGACAGATGATGAACGCGAACAACTAACAGTCAAATTGTCTGCCGCGCTTCACAATGAAATGAGTGATCTACTTTCTGGGCTTAACTTCGAAACGCATCGTCCATCAAAAAAGAACATTAGCAGAGCAAATATATTATATGAAGCAGTTGATGTATGGCGCTATCTTCAAGCAATTTTAAATGTCTGGAATGTTGATGCAGATGATTTTAGAAGTGCTTTTGATGACAAAGATAAGTTTTTAACAACGCGCCACAATCTAGAAAAGCGTGTATGGGCAGGTGAACCAGTTGTACTCGTTGATGTCGATGACGTTCTCTCAGACTTCAGAAAGAATTTTACAACATGGATCGAAGTAGAAAAGGGTGTTCACGTTGATGAGAACTCTAAAGAATATTATGCTACAAGAGAGTTAGTAGAAGCTGGGTATACACCTGATGAACTCTTTATGGAGTATATAGAAAAGCGTAATATACGAAATCTTGATCCAATAACTAATACAATTGACACCGTCAACAAGCTATATGACCAGGGCTTTTGGGTACATCTTATTACGGCGCGCCCAGGCCAAAATTTGATGTGCAAGTACGACACGTTTCAATGGATCGAAAAGGTTGATGTTAAGTGTAATCGCGTTTCATTCGACCCAGAAAAGTTTCTTTGGCTTTCAAGAACTGAGTATTACAAACAAAATAAGGTTGTTTGCGCAATTGATGATTCACAAAAGCACGCAACAGAATATGCTAAACATGGAATTAAATGTTTCTCGCCAAGAACATCATACAATGAAGATCTTATCAATGTTGACGGCGTGACTTATTATGATAACGGTGATGATCTTCTTGAAAAAATAACTTGTTTAAATAATTCACGTATCGCGTGATAAGATCACATCTCAAAGGAGAAATTTGTGCCAAAGAATGAAAGTTTAGTACCTGTTAATTTTCCAATGTCATTGAGATTCAATGAGTCTCCGACAACAGAATATAAGAATGTTCTTGATGCAATTAATGTCGTTCTAATTGATTGGCCAGATCAAGAACGTGCATTACGTAAGGTGTATCAATTCATTAATGCAACATGGGAAGATGAACCAGGCGTGCATGATCCTAACGCAGTTCCCCAGTGGAAATGGACAGAAGCGCTTGAGCTTGCTTTGCAATTCAAGGCGCTACCAACTGTTCTTGAAACATTAGATTTTACATTCAGGATAGAAGGTATTGATGTGCAAACAGTTACACATCTTATACGTCATAGAACGGGTTCATTCTCAGCACAATGTACTGGCGATCGTTGGCAAACACATGCAGCGGCGCTTGTGCCGGGCTCAGTTCAGAACAGCCCAGAACTCTATGAAAGATGGAAGAAGCACGTTGATGAAGCAAAGCAACTTTACGTTGACATGATTGATACGAAAAAGATATCAATTATGGATGCAAGAACAGTCTTGCCAAAGTGTCTAGAGACACACTATTACGTCAAGTTTAACTTAAAAGACCTTGTAGCTTTTGTTCAGCAGCGAATGGATAAGCAAATTCAGACCGAAGCAGATAATGTAATTTCGTATCAAATGTTAATTGCAGTTGCACGCGTCTTCCCAAGCATACTTTCAGTTGTTAACATGCATGCGCCTAGCATGCATTATGTTAAAACTGCAAGAACGGGAAAGGCAACTAATCTTTATTGGCCAGACGCAGATTCAGATAAGTTCTTTGATTGGCATCCAAAGGATTTTATTTACCAGGGCGAGCGCGATGAAGTAAACGGAACTGATCCTGTACTCGGCGATAGAACAAATAACAGATTCAAGCAAATGCAAGAAGAATACGATAAACAGCTAGTAGAAATGCATAAAGAATATGCAAATTGGAAGTCTAGCGTAGACTTTGGAAAGGAATAAATGAGCAAAGAACCATCTGTAAGCGTTCAGCCTGATCCCATTTTGAATGAAAGTACGCCGATCTGGGAACTTGTTATTAGTGATATGAAAGAAAGAGACAACGTCGGCCGCGAAAGATATGGTGTGCCTTTGCAAGCCAACAATGGAAGAGATGCTTTGGTTGATGCATATCAAGAAGCACTTGATTTAGTTGTTTACTTGCGGCAAGCAATAGAAGAAAGGAGTAATAAGGAATGAAAGTAGGTAAACCGGGCAATCTTCGGTATATTGAAGATATTACAGAAACTGTATTTAAAAAATATGATGATCATTTAATTACAAGGCGTCAGGCTATAGACATATTAACAAGTTGGGAAGTTGCAATAACAACAGAGGGATTTTCAACTTGGCCAGAAAAAAGTGACGGATATTCAGTTGTAAAGTTTAAATTACAGTCAGATGTTTTTGGTGAATATGACGGCAATGACCCTGTAGAAAAATGGAAACATATTTCTGAGAGCATAGAAGAAAATTATGTATCTCCCGACGTTGTCAGACATGATCCTTTCTCTTCAGGGTGGTCCAAAATATTAGAAAAAGTTGAAGAGAAAGCAAAACTGTCGCTTAGTGATGAAGATGCTAAAAATAAGGCAAGATTAGAATTGGAACGAGCATTAGCAGCTGATGATGCTAGAATCAAAGAAGAGAAAAGATTGTGTCAAGAATTTAATGCAAAGGAGAAAGAATGAGCTTAACAAAACAACTTAAGGTTTATCTGGCGTCTGGGTGGTTTACTCCTGCTGCGGCTGAAGAAGTGACAAATCTTGAGGCACTTTTGACAAAAATGAACTTTGATATGGCAAGTCCGCGTCAAATTTTTGTTTGTCCTCCAAATGCATCACAAGAAGTGCAAGAAGCAACGTATAGAGGCAATTTACATCATATAGAAACAGCAGATTTTGTTCTTTGTAATACAAGAGACAAGGATATGGGTACAATTTTTGAAGCGGGATACGCAAGTGCTAAAAATGTGCCAATTGTATACTTTTGTCAGGGCTTGAAGGGCAATTTTAACCTAATGTTGTCAAGAAGTGGTGTTAAAGTTTGTACTTCATATGAAGAGCTTGAACAATATTTGACAAAAGTCCAGTCGATGGGCGATGTTGTTGTAGAAGCATATAAAGGCGTGATTGAATGATCTATTTAGATATTGAGGAGACAACTATGAGTAACATTACACTTCGAAAATTGCAATCTGTTTCTGGACGTTGGGCCGCACGTAATTTTGGCGATAAGCGTCCAACATATCATCCACTTTTGGGAATCTCAGAAGAAGTTGGTGAACTTTGTCATGCACATCTTAAGAAAGAACAAGGAATACGTGGAACTACAGACGAATTGAATGCGCAAGCTAAAGATGCCGTAGGTGATATTGTTATTTTTCTCGCGGACTATTGCAATTTGAATGGTTTTGATCTCCAGGACGCTGTTGACAGCGCATGGAGCGAAGTATCTAAACGCGACTGGACGGTCAACAAGGACAGCGGATTTGTTAAAGATGCCCTTGCTGACGACGGGATGAATCAATGCATTGATGATTGTGAAAGCTGTTCATGCGAAAAGAAAAGTGATGCAGACATTGATAAAGAATGGGAAGAAGTTCTTCGTGATGACGATGATATGTTTTTCGACGATATCGGAAGAGGCCAAGAGTGAAATTTTTTATCACGGGCGAAAACGGCTTTATTGCTAAAAATCTTACAAGCACATTAGAAAGTCGAACACACACACAAGTCAAAGTTATTGGCACAGGCTTTGGTGCGTCATTATTAAGAGTTGAAGATCAATTACATCATTATGATCTTAGAGAGCCGTGTGTGCACTTAAATAGCCCTGAACGTTGGGCAAGATTTTTTATAGACAATGGTGTCAATATTGTAATTCACAATGCAGCACTCGTTGGTACTGATGTTGTTGCGTTGAAGCCCAAAGAAGCTGTATTGACAAATATTTTGGGTACGCACAATATTGTTAGAGCATGTGAAATAGCAAAAATACCGATATGCTATATCGGAACGTCTGTTGTTTATAAGACTGAAAATTATCAAGTAAAAATTATTGATGAGCATGCCGAGATACTGCCGAAAACAATGTACGGCATACAGAAAAGCGCTGGAGATCTTATAGTTAAGCGTGCAACTGTGCCATGGATGATCATTCGACCATTATTTGCATATGGCGGACTGGGTGATATGAATTCACTTATAGCAAAGTCACTTTACGCAAGTTGGACGGGAAGAAAGAACATTGACATGTTTCTTGACCCAACAAAAGTAAAAGATTACATACACGTAACTGATTTTTGTGAAGCTGTTATTCTTGCATGTGAAAACAAGCACTGGAATGAAGATTTCATTGTTGCAGCTGAAACGCCTAGAAGGACAGAAGAGATTGTTGAAATAATTGACAAGCATTGTGATGTTAACAATTTGGCATCATCGCTTATCAAGTGGTATCCAAATACAGACTATTTGGGAAATCATAGACTCACCTCGGCAAAATTCCGGCGAGTGACGGGGTGGTTGCCAAGAATTAGTCTTGAAGTGGGAATAGAAGAATCGGCACAAAGCATTAAGCATTCTATAAGCTTGCATGAAAGCTATGATCCTCTAATTCATCTTGACGAAGCACGACAAAAATCAATTGATTTAACTAAGTTTTATTAATGGCTTTGCCCTCCTACGCAATAATTAAGACGTAGGAGAAATTTAATGAGTCACTCAAAGTCGAGTTCTAAGAATCTTAGTGAAGGTATGGGCGAAGACCTTAAGACGTGGATAAAAGATCTCGTGTCGGGCGGACCATCAGCAAAAAAGGCACAAAGCGACGCTGAAGCAAAAGGCGTAGATATTAATGATTTTGTTGAAAAAATTAAGAAAGATGAATCTAATGAAGATGAATCTGCAACTGACATTCTTGACTATATGAACAATATGGATTCAAAAGATCTTCAAAAGAAATTAGATGACTATAGGCGTGCGGGCGCTAATCCCAAAGTTGGACAGACGGCCCCAGAACGCGTCGTAACACCTCCCAAAAAGTCTGCAGGTACATCTACAATGTACAAGTTGCCAGAAAATCTTGAACAGACAAATGCATTAATTGAAGCAATTAGTCGAAAAGGTTTGTCTCCAGAAGAGCTCGAAGAATTAGAAGCATATGAGACTGGTTATATAGGCAAGCATGAGCTTTCAGCAATTGTAAAGAATAGGGTTAATGATGAATTAACATCGTCTGCAGCTATGCCAACGAGATCAGATCAGTGGGAAGATCCTCAAGATCGTAGAATTAAGAAAAGTACAGAAAAATTTCATGCTGCGCAGGGTCAAAAGATGCCTCGTGTCGGTATGTTAAAAAAGGGTCAAGTAGATCAAAATAAATGCGAAGGATTCGGAAAACCTGAATTTAAGGGACAAGTTATGGGCCAGGTTGCAGGCGCCTGCCAAAAAAGAGTTTGGCTTGGTAAGTACAGACCTTCAGTTGATCCATTCGGCAATAAAGTCTTTTCAAAAGTCTATACAGTCATAGATTGGCATGCTTGGGAATGGGACGGCCAGAAGTGGAATCCAAATCCTTTTTATACAGAAGAATTTCAAGCAAAGCACTGGCAAGGAAAGACGAAAGACAAAATTCGTGAAATGATTATGAAAAAGATGGGAATTGTCAGTGAAGGCACGTGGTTTGAAGAGCAAAAAGCACAAATTGAAATGTCTAAGCTTGAGCGCGGCCCGATTAAGCTATCGCTAATGGCTTTGTACGAAGATCCAACTTATGACAGCGTGGCGTCAATTGTCAATGAAATACCCGAACAAAGTGAAGATGACGTTAAAGCTGCTAAGAAGTCTAAGAAGAAGTCTAAAAAGTAACGGGAGACGAGTTGTTAATTCATACACCGCGAATTATCTTAGTTACAGGTGGGTGCGGTTTTATTGGATCAAATTATATACGACGAACGCTTGCAAATGATTCAAGCACTTTAGTCATTAATTTAGATTTATTGACTTACGCTGGCAATATAGAAAATCTTCGCGATATTGAAAAATCTAATCGTTATGTGTTTGTCAAGGGTAATATCACTAACGCTGTACTTGTTAAGTGGATATTTGATGAGTACGCTCCAGATACAGTTATTCATTTTGCAGCAGAAAGTCACGTAGATAGAAGCATTAGCAGCCCTTCGAAGTTTATTGAAACGAATATAATGGGAACATATAATCTTTTAAGCGTCGCACATAGTGCATGGGGTAAGAGAAAGGATGTTAGATTTCATGCAATAAGCACAGATGAAGTTTTTGGATCACTTGGCGATGATGGGTTTTTTGTAGAAACGTCTCAATATAATCCTTCATCGCCATATTCAGCTAGTAAAGCAAGTGCTGATCATCTCGTAAGAGCATGGCATCAAACATATAATTTGCCAATAACGATATCAAATTGTAGCAATAATTACGGTCCGTATCAGCATCCAGAGAAGCTTATTCCACTTACAATAAACAGAGCGTATAAAAATCTTGAATTGCCCGTTTATGGAAACGGGCGCAATGTAAGAGATTGGTTGCACGTTGATGATCATTGCGATGCTATCAATGCAATAATTCGTCACGCGGATGTGGGCGAAACGTTCTTAATATCAGGCAGAAATGAATGGAAAAATATTGATGTTGTAAACTTGATTTGCGATAGCATCGATTCAATTGATCCAAAAACAAATGCACGACGTGAAAATATTACATTTGTCAGCGATCGACCAGGGCATGATTATCGATATGCAATTGATCCATCGCATATTAAAAATGTCTTAGGTTGGGAACCAAAATATACATTCAAAAAAGGAATCCAAGAAACAATTCAGTGGTACGTAGAAAATGCTTCTTGGATCGAAAAAGTAACAAAAGAATAAGAATTTATTGAATAGTTTGTCCACGAACTGCAAATGGTGTCTGTAGATCCCAATTGTCTTTCTTTATCAAATCAAGAAATGCATCCATTCTATAGACTGTTTTCATGACAACTGGATTTGGAAAGCTAGCCAGCCAAGCTCTTCTTGCTCTAACATACGCGCGTATCCATTCTTTTTCATCTCCGCCGCGAACTGGTGGAACCTCAGCGAATAAGCGTCTAATCTTAGAAATTCCCCCAGATTGGATATAAGAGTCAAAAACGACTGCAAAGCTGAGCGGGTGTGTCAAACCCAACTTTAATGATTCAGATTCGGCAGGATTGAAATAACCCTCGTCGATACTTTCTTCTTGTGCCTGCGCCATTAAAGGATCTTCTTTGCCCGCTTTAGACAAAAGTATCATGAAGTCTTTGCACCATTCAGGCGGGCTTTTGGGATTTAAGTTTGTTGTAGCATTCGCTGCCAATTCATCTAAAAATGGTCTCATTTGCTCACCGTATCTGCCGCCAAGATCTATATAACGATAAACTATTTTATCTAAGCTTCCACTCTTGTCTGTTGCCTGATGACTGCCGTAAGAAATTCCTGCGCCGTCACGAAGAATTGTTACAACATCATATTTCGGTATAGCGCTTCCTGTTTCAAACACGCCAATGATTTGCTTAATAGAATTTTTGACTTTTTGATCCACGCAACACCCCTTGTAATAGAGATATTTATTATGAAATAAAAGGAAATTTTGTTTTAAATGATGTAAGCAAACACAAAGAGTATGAATTGGGTATGCAAAATTACACATTAAAGTTGTATAATATTTCAGATATGAAATTACATGGGAAGGCAAATGACTAATAGGAGTATACTGGTGAAGCCAGTGTGCGCCGTGATCTCTCCTCCGAAGAAATTCGTTGGTTTGCACGCGCACTCTGTCTTCTCCTAATTGAGCTAGCTACGATGGACTCGGTTATCCGTCTGATCACATTGATTTCGTTCTTAAAAACGAAATGGACGCATGGGCGCTTACAGATCATGGTAACGCAAACGGACATGCGCATGCAAGAAAGCATTTCACAAAATTACAAAAGTCTGGTAAGAAGTTTCGCCAGATTTATGGCGTTGAATTTTATTTTGTTCCATCTCTCAAAGATTGGCGAAATGATTATGAGCGTGTGAGAGAAGATGCAAAAATAGCAAAAGAATTAAGCAAATCTAAGAAGGTTGATACTTCGCTTGAAGATGATGTTGGCGGTCTAGTTCTTGAAAACGAGTCTGAGTCGAAGACAGTTGATGTATCTGCAAATGAATATAAGCGAAGATACCATCTCGTTGTTCTTGCAAAAAATCAAAAGGGACTTAATAATCTTTACACGCTCGTTAAGCATTCTTATACAGACGGGTTTTATAAGTTTCCAAGAATTGATTTTGAGCTATTAAAGAAATATGGTGAAGGATTAATTGTTTCAACTGCATGCTTGGCAGGATTTGCATCATCTAAGATTCTAAGGGGAACAGCAAACAAAGATAGCGATGAAATGATTCATCGTGAATTGTTTAATATGACAGATCGTTTTGTTGATGCTGTTGGGCAAGAAAACTTCAATCTTGAAATTCAATTCAATAATCTCGACATACAGCACACAGTCAACAAATATCTAATTGAACATGCAAAATCAGCAGGTTTGAATTTGATTGCAACTGCAGACAGTCATTATCCTGGGCCGGATTTGTGGGAAGCTCGTGAGCTTTATAGAAAACTGGGATGGAAAGGTTTTAACACAGACGAAGGCAATAGTCTTCCAAAGAAGGAAGATTTGAAGTGTGAACTTTATCCAAAAAATGCATCCCAAATGTGGGATGAGTATTTAATTGGAAAGTCAAAGTATGATTTCTACAATGACACTGATGAAATAGTAAAGAATGCTATTGAGCGAACACATGAAATAGCATGGGATCAAATTACTGATACGTGGATTGATACGAAAGTAAAGCTTCCTAATTTTGCAACGCAAGATAGAACTGCGTTTGGACAGCTCAAAGATCTTGTGCTTGCTGCAATGCGCAAAGAAGGATTTGATAAAGATCAAAAGTATATCGATCGTGTTAAAACAGAACTGGAAGATATCAAGTTTCTTGGTTTTGAAAATTACTTTCTTGTTATGAAGAAAGTATTCGACAAAGCAGTTCAAAAGACTTTGCTCGGACCTGGGCGTGGGAGTGCAGCAGGATCGCTTGTTTGCTTTTTACTTGGAATAACACAAGTTGATCCCTTGAAGTATGATCTTCTTTGGGAACGTTTTCTTGGTCGTCACAGATGTCTTGAAGGTGATACGCATGTAAAGACAGATAAAGGCACAAAGATGATATCACAACTTGAAGTGGGTGACAATGTCAAAACGCACACTGGCGAATTTAAGAAAATAACAGAAAAAGTCGAAGCAGAACATGATGTTGCTTATCGAATCAAGGTTCGTGGTGAAGATTTTGTTTGCGCACCTAATCACAAGTGGATTGTTGAAAGAGACAATGCACGAATTGAGATTATGGCATGCGAATTAAAAAAGGGTGATAAGCTTATTATGGAGGATAGCTTGCGTGAAGGAAAAATTTTGTCTTAATTGTAACAATAAAATAGTGATTATTTTTGATGGATCACAAGCAAGCATTGCAGCGTGCAAAAGAAAATATTGCACAAGAACATTTGATCTCATCATAGATGAAAAAAGTCGTCACTACGCGCCTGATTTTTATCACGAGGACATGAATGAGTATGTCGAAACGAAAGGCGACAGAAAAGATGGCTTATATAATTCCAATCTTATTTGTTTGCAAAAAATCAAAGATGATGGGTACAATATTACACTATTGAAGATGTCATCTTTTTATGAAATGTTAAAAACACACGATCTTTATGAAAAAATACCAAACCTTGAAAACAGGGATTATAGTGGCACAAAATACCTCATTAGCAATTGAAATTGATGAAATACAAATTATAGATGCGCCTGAAGTAATGTACGATATCACTGTTGAAGATGATCATACGTATTGGGTTTCTAAAACAAAAAATAATTGGTTTCTGACGCATAATACGTCATGGCCTGACATTGACTCTGACGCGGGCGATCGCGATGTATTGATCAATGCAGCACGAGAATTGTTTGGTGATGATGCTGTTATTCCTGTAAGTAACTTCAATACACTGAAGCTAAAGTCTCTTGTCCAAGACGTTTCTAAGTTTTATGGAATTTCTCACGATGAAGTTCTTAATTTGACTTCTGGACTTCAAGAAGACGTAATGGCGCTCGCAAAAGACGAGAATACAGAAAAGTCTGTATTTGTTTTGACGCATGACGACTGCTTGAAATATTCAAAGAAGTATAAAGAATTCATGGAAGCACATCCCGATATTGCAAAGCATATTGAAGTGTTGTTCATGCAGAACAAAAGTCTTGGAAGACATGCAGGTGGCGTTATTATTGCACCATCCGAAGAGCTTGAACAAAATATGCCTTTAATCAATGTACGTGGCGAGCTCCAAACGCCATGGACAGAAGGTATGAATTTCCGTAATCTCGAAGACAATGGAATGATTAAGTTCGACTTCCTCGGTTTGACATTGCTTGAAGACGTTAGAAATTGTATTAAAATGATACTAATTGACAACGGCAATAGAGCACCAGACTTTAGCGATATTAAGGAATTCTTTGATAAGCATCTTGATTGCAGAAGAAACGACCCAACAGATCAGTTAGTGTTTAAGACTGCTTACCATGGAAATGGTTGGTCGCCCGGTTTGTTCCAATTTACAGCTGATGGCGCCCGACAGTTTTGTGCTGACTCGAAACCCATCTCAATTGATGAACTTGCAGCAATTACAGCAATTTATCGTCCGGGACCATTGAAGGCTAACGTTCATTTGAAGTATGTTGAAGCAAGAGCGCAGATTGAATCGGGTAGAATGAAATATGCGCATCCAATTATTGAAGACGTTTTGTCTAAAACTAGAGGATTCGTTGTTTATCAAGAAGCATTCATGATTCTCGCGCAAAGACTTGGTGGATTTTCTCCTGCTGAAAGTGACAAACTAAGAAAGACACTCGTCAAGAAGTCACTAGATACTTTAGGTGCAAAGGATGATGAGCGCGCAGTCGCAAAAACTAAGTTCATTGAAGGTGCAAAGAAATTGCATGATTTGCCAGAAACGGTGACTGGTCCACTTTGGCAGACAATCGAGAATATGTCAGTTTACTGTTTCAATAAAAGTTTGTACTATGACACTTTGATTGATACGTATACAAGTATTGGAAGTTTTAGTAGCTCAAAGCAAATTAAAGATATACTTCCTGGAGATATAGTACGATCTCGTGACGAAAATACAAAAACAGAAATTTTTGTCAATGTTGTTGCCAATCATGATCACGGAAAAATACCTGTATACGAATTTACATTAGATGATGGGAAAACAATAAAATGCACGATGGATCACAAGTTCAGAGTAACAGACGGAAGAATGCTTCCGATGAAGATGATTCTTGCAGAGAATCTCGATATTGTTGTGTCGGATGCAATAAACAGTGCAGAAATCAAAATGCGCTAAGCATTCATGTCATTAAGTGTGAACAATGGATACAAAAGCATGAAGAAGGAAAAGATTTTCTTCGATGTAAATTGTGTGGAATTGTTCGAATGACACTTTCGAAACATCTTATGACAGAGCATGATATGACGACAAAAGAATATGCGCTGTTATATGGAATCACAGTTTGTGAATCACATAGTCAACAAAGGCGTGATCAAGAAAAAGAAAAGCATAAAGATCCAATTGCATATGAGTTGTGGCTGTTACAACATGCTGAGAAGATATCAAATGGTATAATGACATCGCCAAGTGCAAGAATTGCAAGACAAGAAAATATGCGAAAATGGACAACGTCAGATGCAGGAAGAAAAGTAGCATCTGATACAGCAAAAATTACATCAGCGAGAGAAGATATAATCAAAAACCGATCAGCGAACTTAGCCAAGTGGCGCAAAGACTACCCAGATGAATTTTATGATAAATGTACAGCAAAGATGAATGCTTCGTGGCACTCAATGCCTGAGATTGTTTTGTTTGAGTTTGTAAAAGTGTACAATCAAGAATTTAAAATTAATCAACAAATCAAACGAGTAAATTCTTTTTTGTTGACAAAGTCAAGACGGAGACAAATTGACATTTGTGATAAAACAAAAAAGATTGTTATAGAATTTGATGGCCCAAGGCACTTTTTACCCATAAATGGCGAAGATGTACTTAAAAATAGCATTGCAAAAGACAAAGAATTAAATATTGTGCTCGTAAGTGAAGATTTTTGTGTTATTAGGGTTGCTTATGATCAATTTATTTATAAATCTACGAAAAACTTTACAGAAGAGTGTTTGACGCAAGTGACAGAAATTATCAAACAGAATAAGCCGGGCTTGTATTTAATTGGTGAAGCGTACAAAGGGAGCACTGTTGGCTAAAATTAGTTCTTTTAGAGAAATTGGAATTGCACAAACTTACGATCTCGAAGTTGATCACAAAGATCATCAATTTTATACTTCGAATGGAATGCTGACGTCGAACTCGCATTCTGTATCGTATGCAATTGACAGTTATTATGCAGCGTGGTTATACACGTATTATCCAAAGCAGTGGCTTGCAACGGTTTTGCAATCAGAAACAGGTAATCCTGACGGATTGACAAAAGCTATCGTCGAAATTAAGCGTTTAGGCTATACTTTTGCAAACTCAGATGTAAATTACTCTGGTGAAACGTGGAAGTTTAGTGAAGAACTTGGTGCATTCGTGCCACCGCTTTCAGCACTTAAGAAAGTTGGTAATTCTGCAATGAATGAAATTGTTGCTACGCGTCCATTTAAGAACTTGCACGAACTTCTTTTTGATGCCAATGGTGATTTTTATCATTCAAAGATGAACAAGAGCGCCTTTGAAGCACTTTGTATGGTAGAAGCATTCGGATCGCTTGACGAAATGAAAACAGGCAAAGTGCATAATCACAAGCAGCTGTTTGAAATACTTTTGTCAAACTATGACACCCTTAAAAAGGGTGTAAAGGGAATGACACCAACTGCGGTCAAAAAGCTAACAAAGACAGGCGTTGTTGTTCCGAACATTATTGATGTATTGATACAACAAACTGCCGATATAGAAGACTGGACGCGAGCAGAAAAGATCACGATGAAACAAGATGTTAGTAGTCAAGTTGACAATGATCTTCTATTTCCCGAGGGTCTTGTTGATAAGCTTAGAAAACAGAATGTTATTCCTGCAACAGAGCTAAAAGGCGGCCAGGAAAAGATAGTTTGGTTTCTTGTTAAAGAAGTAACAAAAAAGGTGACAAAGACAGGCAAACCATTCCTTGTTATCAAGGGCCAAGATCACGAAAATCGTACAACAAACATAAAAGTTTGGGGTAAGGGTGATATTGACATTGTGTTATACACAATATGGATTGCAGAAGCAAAAGGCGATGACAAGTGGGGTCCGTCAACGTCTCAATTTAAAATGAAACCTATTTTGGAAAACCTGTGATCAAAACATTTCCTACAAATCTATTGACGCTTGAAAGTTGTGATTGCGGCGGCAAAACAACACTCTACAATGCAATACATAAAGAATCATCGTTTGCATGGAACATTCAAGATCGTTCATGGCTTTCAATGCTTGTTTACGCAAAACTCTATGGAAGAAGCACGGCAGATCATGCAAAAGGGTTGTGGTCTGAGCTATCAAATCTTAACAATAGAATGATATTCTTACTGCCGCCATGGGAAGTAATACATGAAAGATTCAATTCACGTGGCGATGAGCATCAAAATGAAGAATCATTAAAACGTCTATATGGACTTTTTGAAGATCATGATTGGGTAACAAGGCTACCAAGCGTTTTGTTTGTCGACAATTCGGCAACTAAGCCAGAAGAAACTGCAGCTAAAGTTGTTGAATGGCTAAATAAGAAAGAGACAATGTCTGTGAAAGATATCGCAAATGAAGTTCGTCAATTTGTTGAAAATATTCCAAATACAATGACGCTGCATGATCATGAAACATCTTTACAGTTCTCTTTTATTGACGATGGCACATTTCAGCACGTAAATCATGATATCTGTTTTGACCCACAAGAAGGCGCTTACTATCAAAATATTATCGAACGCTTTCACAATAAGCTTCAAAAAGAAATAATGGGTGACAATGACTATAAAGAAGTGCAAGGCACAAAGTCAAGAAGATTCATATACACAGATGATTCGTGCATATCACTGTATCATATGCTGAATAGAAATGGCTGCATGAATGTTAATGTTACATTACGTTCGTCGAACGTAAGAACAACATTACATAAAGATATTGATTTTGTGTACTATATGACGCATATGACGCATCTAATGTTCACGAAGCAATTTCCAAATGCAAAAACTATTTTCAATATAACAATAAATTCAGCCCATGTAGTAAGATAATGCTAATTGGGGAAATTGGAGACGTTTTATGTTGACAGCATCAGATGGAAAATTTGGAACGGGTATTTATGGATTCTTCGGCGATTTCAGGTGGCTAAGTAACTTTGAACTTTGCGAAACAATTTATGAAGGTGACATTTATCCCTCAGTCGAAAATGCTTATCAAGCTGCAAAGACGAATGACAGAGAAGCTCGTCGTCCAATGATGGTAAAGCAATCAAATGATGAAATGATTGAAGGGAAGCGTGCAAGGCTTTTTGGTAAGAAAGCTGCGCTTCGTCCTGATTGGGAAGAAGCTAAAGTCGATATTATGCATTCGATTGTAAGAGAGAAGTTTTATCGAAACCCTGTGCTCAAAGAGGCACTTCTCATGACAAATGATCTTTACCTGGAAGAAACAAATTACTGGCGCGATCAGGTGTGGGGTGTTTGCAAAGGCATCGGCGAGAATAATTTGGGAATAATTTTAATGAACATTCGCAAAGAACTAAAAGACGATATGAATAAGGAAAAAGAATAAATGCGTGCATTAGTTACGGGTGGCGCGGGCTTTATTGGTTCTAATCTTGTTCGTGAGCTTGTAAAGCAAGGATGGAACGTAGACGTTGTTGATGATCTTTCTTCAGGATCATTAGATTTACTTTCAGGCGTCAGGCACATTGTCTTTAATCAAAGCATATCAAGTCGTTATTTGAAGTTTAGTGCTATTGATGATAAAATTGTCACAGTTTTTGTCACAAAATTTGACAATGACAAGATCCTTCGTAGAATAAAAACATCTTCGTATGATGTTGTCTTTCATTTAGCAGCTATGCCAAGAGTTTCATTCTCAGTTGACGAGCCGTCGATGACTACTAAGAATAATATCGACGCAACAATACGACTCTTCGAAGCATGTAGACATTCTGTTAATCGTGTCATCTTTTCATCTTCGTCCTCAGTTTATGGCGGCGCAGATAATCTTCCAACAAAAGAAACTGAAAAGTTGGCACCAAAGTCACCGTACGCTCTTCAGAAGAAAGTTTGTGAAGATTTTTCAGTTATGTTTAAAGAGTTTTATAATCTCGACATCATTAATCTTAGATACTTTAATGTTTTTGGACCCGGCCAATATGGAAACTCTGCGTATAGCACAGCAGTTTCAGCATGGTGTTACGCAATAAAGAATAATTTGCCACTTCGAAGTGACGGCGACGGTGAGCAGACAAGAGATATGTGTTATGTTGACAATGTTGTTAGTGCGAATATCAAAGCTGCAACTTGCAAATTGACTGATGAGATGGCTGGCAGGGCATATAATGTTGCATGCGGTGACAAAGTTTCTAATCGTGAAATACTGAATTATTTACTTGAAAAGTATCCAGATCTAAAGATAGTTAATTCGCCGACACGCGTTGGCGATGTCAAACATACGTTAGCGGATATAAGTCGTGCAAAAAATGAATTGGGCTATGAGCCTAGTGTGAGATTCTGGGAAGGCCTCACACGAACAATGAAATGGTGGGAAATCTAAGAAAGAAGTGTAATTCTATTTCTCCCAAGCTCTTTGAATTGAACATCTGTTAATCTTATAAGATTAAGATTGTTTTCTTTAAACCATAAACAAGTTTTTCTACCAACCTTTATCATAAATATCTATGATAAGAGGAAAAACAATGAGATGTAATACTTGAAAAATCCAGAATTTGTAATTTATACCGGTTGTATGACGTCAGGCAAAACGTCACGACTTCTATCTTCGATTGATACACTTACATATCAAAAACGTAATATAATAGCATTTAAGCCAAAAATAGATAACAGATTTGACGATGAAGCTATCGTTACGCATAATGGTCAAAAGCTATCAGCAACACCAGTTTCATCGGGCGTCGAGCTGCTTGAATATATTCTTAATAAAACAGAAATTGAAAAAGTAGATATTATAGCTGTTGATGAAGCATTTATGATTGATGGTGTTGCTGATACACTCATATATCTCTATAGAATCGGCAAGACAATTCTTGTGTCTTCGATTGAAATGTCATCAACGTGTATGCCATTTCCTGAGATCACAAAGATGTTACCCTGGGCAACAACTGTTGTAAAGTGTTCTGCTGTATGCACGATTTGTCAAGCAGACGCTTTTTACACACATAGAAAGA
>Ga0315284_10001719_pt1 | contig 31278 bp, 24 predicted proteins | sample YL17G09_16_MG_FD_203696 | JGI IMG/M metagenome (GOLD analysis project Ga0315284, IMG submission 203696) | Sediment microbial communities from Yellowstone Lake, YNP, Wyoming, USA - YL17G09_16 | ecosystem: Environmental > Aquatic > Freshwater > Lake > Sediment | place: USA: Wyoming | collected...
TGTCCATGCCCGGCGGCGTGCGCAACCTGGTGCCCATGCGGGCCGTGCCAGTGCGGAGCGCTCAACCTGTGGCACTTGGCTCACGAGTTGGGGCACGCTCTGAACCTCGACCATCCCGGGACTCCGATGGGAGGGCTGGCGGAGAGCACGGCGGGCTCGAACTTGGAGCCAAGCGGTTTCTGTTGTGACAACCCCTCGAGTCAGAGCGCGAAGAATTGCCGGAACGCAGGGAACCCACTCCTGACCTGGGGACTCACCACCTGCTCTGGAACGCCGGACATCTCGGACTAGGAAGCAGACAGAGGACCCGCCACTGGGTGCCCTCTCCTCCGTGGGAGGCGAGGGCGCCCCAGGCAAGTCCTGCGGCGATAGATGACCTGCCGCCGAAAACCGGTCCAAGGCGAGTGCGAGGATCGTCAAGAATGAAAGCAGGGGTGTCGAAGGATGCGCCACACGTGGGTGTTGCGTTCCGCGTGTCCTTACACTCGGTGGCCGTTCCTGTCAGGCCTCGCGTGGAAAGTTGCTTCAGAAGGCTCTTCCATACGCCCTACTGGACAACTTTCGAACTCCCGGCGATTGACACGAAAGCCGCATCGGCTGCCGTTTTGGATCAGGTAGCCTCCGGACTTTGGTGGTGGAGCCTCCGGAAAAGCCGCGGCGGTTCAGTTTGCCCGTCTGCTCGAGGGTCCATAGAATGCGCCGGCAACTGGCCAGCTCGGCGCGCAGGAGTAGTGCCGCGTGTGAGGAAGGGGAATGCGCAAGCTCAGTGTTCTGCTCGGCGTAGTGGCGATAGCCGTCTGGGTCACGGGCGCGTCTGCGGAGACAAGCCCTGCGGAGACGCATCACTCTGGCAATCTAGAGTTGACCGGAACCCAAACCCTGATCATCGAGAACAAGACCTACTACCAGGACGGGGACATCGTGTTGTCTGATCGTGCACAGCTGATACTGCGCAACGCAACGCTCGTGATGGTGCAGGCGTATCATGAGGAACACAACATTCGAGTGGATCAGAGTGCGCGCATCGAGTTGACGGATGCCACCATTCGATCGAGCGTCGACCTTTCCACTCTGACCCTGTCTGCAAAGGCAACCGCCAAGCTCACACGAGCCAAGGTTGAAGGCTACCTGCAACTCTATGGTGGTGGCCAATTGGACTGCGATTCAAGCGCACTCGGGCCATCTTCCGGGCCATATCCGGGGGGATTGATTGTCGCCGACTCTTACGAAGCAGCCGAGACGGGAAGCGTGGAGACTGCAAGAGCGCGTATCTCCAACACGACGATTCACGAGTTCTCTCTTGCTGTGTACTCGCCTTGTTCGACGGCTATCTCAGACATTCATCCCGGAAACCAACCGACTTGGGAGTTCGGCCAGCAGTCAGCGACATCAGGACACGTCCCTTTCGATCTCCACTTCACCAACGTCGGTGTCGAAGTGTGGGATGTCCGGCTGGGCGGAAGCGGGAACCACACTCTGAGGGGCTGCACAGTCTTCCAACTTGCGGTGGAAGACACCGTGAGGATTCTCTGCAGCGAGTCCAATATCGGGGAGGCCGTGCTCATTCTCGATGCGGGAACGTGGGCCTTGTCCGACCTCCAACCAGGCTTGGTGGAAGCGCTGGATCTCGATCTAGCGAGGACCGGAGGGCCTCAAGTCAGGTTGAACAACGTGACGATCGGGAGTGGCTGGCACCTCCGGCTTCGGGGCGGGCAGGTGAGCGTTCTCGACTCCGCCATAACAAGGCTTTGGCCGCGGGTTGACACGGCCTCGTCCTCCTACATCCTCCGCAACTGCTGCGTCGACGAACTGCTCCCATGGGAGACCCACGGGACGGTGGACCTTGAGAACTGCGTGCTCGGGCGCATCTATACCCCGGACAGTGCCTCGCTCACTCTTCGCGGATCGTTCAGAATCAATGAGAACAGAAGTCTTGACGCGATGTGGGGGCCATGGCGGAACGGCGCCACAATCACCCGCTACTTCCCCGTTCGTGTGGTTGCAGACGGTAAGCCTGTCGCCAATGCCACTGTGGAGCTTCGTGACAAGGAGAATCACCTCATCCAAAGCGTCCGCACGGACGCAGCAGGTCAGACCGAGCTTCACGTTACGTTTGATGAGACCAGCAACGCCGACACATGGACGGTTCACGTGCCTGCAGGCGCGTGGTCGCATCCCCTCACGCTGCTGAGCGACACACCGATTTCCCTCCCGGAGAGCCAACAGGCAGTAGCGCTGCCCTGCGAACAGGCGCTGCAGGTGAGCGAGAGTTCACAAACGCAGCAGGAACCTCAAGTCACCTTGCCACTTGGGGAGACCTGGCCAACTTGGTCGACGGTCCCTGCCCTCCAGACTGACGCTGCGGAGCAGGGTCTGGCTGCGGGCCGCGACATTCTTGCACTGAAGGTCACGTCCGACACTCAGTATCTGTTTCTGGCTCTGGAACTGCGCGACTCACCAGATCCGCCAGGGACGAGCAGGTACTTCTTCTACATCTGGGGAGACGAATCCCGGCATACCTGCTATCTCTTTGCTCTTGATAGCGGGACGCTCGCGAAGTCCGTAGATTGGCAGTCTGTCAGCGAGAGTCCCGTCCCATTCCGGATAACTGGAAACATGGTTGAGATAGCGCTCCCGCTCCAGCTGCTTCCTCCAACCGAAGGCCTCCTGGTTACCATTGAGGCACGTATATGGCCCGACGTAGTCGAGGACAGCATGGACGTTCGCCTCGCATGGTAGGCGGTCAAGTGATAGAGCTGGTCTGCCCTCTTGCGGTGCCGATTACCTCTGCCTCAGGTTTCGAGCCACCAATCCCCGGTCAGAAGAAGACATGCTGTTTGCAGATGTGGATGTGAACCGCCCCGAGATTGCCGGAGACGCAATTCCTTGAGGGGATGGGTGCATGCAAGACCAAGCGGGTTTTCTCCCGAGGCGCTGGAGCGAGCAGTTCGGATGGTGACTGCGCGCCAGCATCCTGTCGGGCCTGTTGAGCAAAGGCCCTTGAAGACGGCATTCTGTACGCCCGACAGGACTCGTAACCTGGGCCGCCCCACTGGGGGCGGCTAGCGAGTTCGCGGTCGCGAACTCCGACAGGCTCTCACCGCCGAAAGTAGAAGCGGGACGGGCACGCCTGCCCATCCCGCTTCTACGCCCTATTGGACAACTTTCGAACTCCCAGCGATTGACATGAAAGTCGCATCGGTTGGCATCTTGGATCAGATAGTCGCCGGACTCAGGTAGTGGAGCGTCCGGAAGAGCCGGGACGGTTCACTTCCAGTCGGCTGGATTGCCCGATATGGCCGCAGGACACTAGAGTTGATCTTTGGCATATCCGGCGCGCGAGGTCAAGTCTTCTGTCTGCCATCCTGACAGCGATAGCGACGGAGGGAGGAGGGCCCATGAGAGAAGCGATGTGCGGCACAGCGGCGGTTTCCATCCTCTGTGCGTTGTGCGTTGGCGTCTGGGCGCAGGGTGAGCTCATTGTCCCGTACACCTACGACGATGGTGCCCAAGGCGGCATCCGTTGTCAGTTCACGGACTCTACGCTGCTCCCTGGAGTACCGCGGGTCGACATCGGACTGGGTCCCGCCTCCGTGGAGATTAGCGGGAGTGAGCTCTTCTACGTCAGGCACGGGTGGGGCGGTTGGCCTACTGAGTGTGGTGAGGCATGGGGTTGGCCAGCCATGGATCTACAGGCACTGACCGCGTTCCTTCTCGCGAATATGGAGTTCCATCTGCGAATCAACGGGACACCTGTCGTCCCAGACTACATTCGCGTTGATCCGGCAGATGGGAAGATCGGGTGGTACTTCGAGTTCCCGGCGGGCTCTTTCGCCCCCGGGGTCTACATCTTTGAGGGACGATGGGCTCGGCGGGAATTGGACATCATCGGTTGCCTGAGCGCTTTCGAGCTTCCAGACCCCGACATTGATGGTTCGCTTCTCCTTGGGTCTGTTAGCGTGAAGAGCTGCTTGGTCTCAATCCTCAACCAATAGCGGATTGTGGGACGCAGCAAGACAGACGCCGGACGACATGGCTTCGTTCCGGACCCAATGCGGGGATTCGTAGTCCAGCTTGCCACAAGAGTTCGAGCCACAACGATCTGCGAAATCGTCTCTTGTAGGGACTTCTGGAGCGCAGAGTCCACACGTGTGGACTTGGTTTGTTTACCCCTAGTGGACGAGTCGCGAACTCGCTGAGCTGACAGCACCCACTCCCGAAGACAGCGTCTACTCCCCGTACAGGATGGTCACGGTCGACATGAAGTCGCCACTCCCTTGCCTGCAAGACTCCGGGTCAGCACATTCGCCGCACAGCAGCGGGATGAGAGCAGGTTCATGAAGCCAGACGATGTACACGCCTGGTTCGAGAAGGCCTTCGGGATACTCGAAGACCCAAGGTGTGTACCATGTCTGCTCATCTGCGTCGGCGAACGGGTAGACGAAGATGTAGCTAGGCGCGATGGCCTGCCCGTTGATCCATATCTCCACGCGATAGTGGGCCTGGATGAACGCGGAGATGTCTGCGGGGCTCATCGTCTCGAATCCCACACACCTCTCGGGCATAAGCTGTCCGTGCCACTCGTAGTACGGCCCCTCAGCCGGTATCTCCACGGTGTACGAGGAGCCGCGGCCCGCTGGCCAACCAATGTTGATCTTCGTGCCAGCGGGAGCATGCTGCTCAAATACATAGCAGGGCAGCAATCCGCCACCGCCAGGTACATACGTGTATGGCAAGACCTGCTCATCCGCCAGACAAGAAGCGCAGAACGCAGTCAACAAGACTCCCAAGACAGCACAGACCCGAGTCATGCCGATCCCTCCCGTTTGAGCATTCACCCTGACCCGATTCTCGGCGGCCGGGTACGCGGGTCACTATGGCATGGCCAGCCTATGAGCTAGCGCACGCGCGTTTCAGCGTTAGCAGTTCGGCAGGATATACCGCACCGTCTTCGTTCCCGAGGGGCCCTGATACGTCACCAATGGTGTTCCCGCAACCCGTTATGCGGTTGCCCAGCACCCCTTCCCTTTGCCAAACGACACCCCAACCTTTGTTCCGTTGCACAGTGTTTCTCACCAGCTCCGCGCGAGCTTCTTCCCCAATCGAGATTCCGCCAACGCGATTCTCAGTTACCTTGGAATCCCGCACAGTGGCTGTGGCATGTCCATACACACTGATTCCGTAGCGGCCGTTGCGAGACACCGTGCAGTCAGAAACCACGACTTGCGCGTGGCCACCAATCGCCAGCCCGTGAATCCCATTCTCATTGACCTGACACCGATTGACTGTCACGGTCGCGCTGTCCGTGATCCAGAATCCCTCCTCAGGTCCCGAGATGAGTGAGTCTTCCACCACGGCTACGGCAGAACCGGTTACCTCGACATTGCCTTCCGGGTTGCCTGTGATCTGGCAGTCGCGGACCGTGACCCTCGATGAGCCTCCGAAGTAGGCCCCCGCGTATCCCAGTTGTTCCGTTACGACAGTGCGCTCGATGACCGCAATCGCCGAACCACCTGTTTGGATGCCCACTCCTCGCGAAGGAAGCACAATGCAGTCGCTTAGCGCGACTGAACAGGAGCCGATCAAGAGCACGACGGTGCAGTTCTTGCCAGGAGACTCTGAGCCCATGGATAGGTGCTCTAGCTGGACCTCACAGGGCGTAGGCGAGTCGGACGCCACGACAGCCACCGTACTCGTGGCGTACCTACCGCTCACCAACGTGGTCTCAGGCGCTCCGTCCCCTGCGCCACGAAGGATGACGCTTTTCGAGATTCGTATTGACTCGTGGTAGACCCCGGCCGCAAGACAGATCACTGTCGACGGAGCCGCACGATCGACAGCTGCCTGAATCGATTCCCCAGGGCCAACGAGAATCGTGCAAGGAGACTCACCCCCAGCCAACAGATTCCAGCCGATCAATGCTGACACGGAGAAGCAGACTGCAAACAGGGCCCGCAGGTTCGGACACCGTGTCGCCAGGCCGATGACCCGGAAATGCCTCTTGCTTCTCGTCATCCTGGACCTCCTTTGAGGAGCCTGGCCGTCGACTTGGTGGAGCGCAACCTCGACCTGCTAAGGTGTTGGATTCACATGTGGGAGTTAGTATAGCATGCCTCGGGCAACAGCGGCCAACGCCCAGGCGCAGGAGGCTGGTGGCCGACCCCTCCCGTGAGCAAGTGGGGCTGCGCGCCGCGTATCACGAGAGATGGGAGACAGTGCAGAAGGTGTCAAGCGGCAAGCGACCGTGAGACAAGACCTGTATGCCCGCTGAACCGCTATGCAGCAGGCGCTCCCGCATCGGCAGTCCACACGTGTGGACTCGTGATTACCCCCAGTGGACGAGTCTCGAACCAGCCTCCTGCGAACCACCACCGGGAACGGAGCAGGCCGAGACATGATCTCCGCATCCGTGCTCGTCTATCGCGTCGTGACCAGAATGGGCGATGCCGTGAAGAACCTGACTGCTCCCGTGGCTGACCTCCCGTCCGGGTACGTGGCCGTGAGTTGCCACGTGCAGTCATAGTTGCCATCGTCGAAGAGCAGTTCGACGACCGCATGGCCGTCCGCGTCCGTTCTTCCTTCGGCTGCAGTGGCCCCGTTCCGCATGAGCACGACCGCAACGCCTTCTACGCCCCGCCCGCTCCGATCTCTCGCCTGGACTTCGAAAGCGCGTGTCACCCTTGTGCTGTGCCACGTGATGAACGCGGCACTAGGCCCAAACTGGAGTGTCCCGGAGAGCATGAAGCGGGAGTCTTCGAAGACCATGTCGCCGCGCAGGGTTGCATCGCGGAACTGGATGTCGCCTCTGTAGGAAAGGGCGCAGAGGTTGACCGTTGAATCCGAGATCACAGCATGTGTGCTCCCGCCGCAGAAGTGCGTCCCGAGGTCCAAGCATGTGGCAACCTCAAGTTCGCCTCGCGGCCCATTCGGATGTGTGAGCCACCCCGTCACCGTACACCTGACAAGGTGGAGGTTTGCGACGCTGAGATCCGGTTGCCAGCCAGAAGCTAGCCCTTCGAGCAGGAGCGTCGCACGCTCATTGACATTAATGGTGACGAAGACCTCGCAGTCCAGGCATGTCATGGCCGCACCTGGATATGGCAGAGCGAGCGCTATCTCCTGGATCTCGGTATTGCCGAAATGGAGATCCGGGTGTTCGCCAGCCTCAAACATCCCTCCGAAGTCCACAGAGGACCATAGACCCGGGCGAAGGTCCCTCACAGTAGCGGCCGTCTTCCCCGTCAAGAACACATCGAGCGCTCGAAGGTCTGAGTCAGACACTTCGACCGACGGATCTCCGTGCACGATGAGCTCGTTCGACAGGTGCCCCCTCTGGATGGTCGCTCTTGCGGCATCGCCTACTACCAGCCACCCGGTGGTGAAGTCAGATAGCTCTGCCTCCGCCTCGCCGTAGACCGAGACCTCGAGTCGGTAGTTGGAGTCGATCTTCGACGATGACGCTGAGAGTCTGCCCTTGTCCTGGACTGAGATCTCGTACTGCAGGTAGTACTCCTGCTCGACATACAGAGTCGCGTTGTTCAGAGTCAGGCGGCCATTGCCGCTCACGGTGATGTTGCCTCGTTGGTAGTAGGTGCAGTTCTCGATCGTGCGCACCTGCCTGTCGCCGATCACAAGGTCCCCGTCGTGATGAACGCTGATCTGGGCCAGAGTGGGTAACGAGATCGAAATCGCCAGTAGTCCCACGGCAAGGTACCTCCGCACTGGCACCCCCTTCATGTCAACACTCTCCGCGAGGCAAGAAGCTACACAGAGGTGCGGATCGTAGGCAAGTCAGAAGGAGGCAGCGGCTCTCGCACCGGTCTGTGCGTCCGAGTCTGACACCGGAGGACCACAGGCGATTCGGTCTTGCGCGTAAGGGGGAACGTCCGGGACCTCCGGCCGCTGTCTACACCCGTCTGCCGGTGCACCTCACTCTCACAGGCCCAAGAGAATGCAGAGCTCTCGAGAGGCTGTCGCGCTGCCGAAGCAAGCCCGGCAGCGACAACGCCAGAACCGGTACAGGTCGGGCGTTTCGGTGTGCGAAGTCCACACGTGCGGACTCGTGATTAGGGCGGGGGGATTCGAACGACGCCGCGGGAATCCTTCAAGCGGGCGATGGATTCATGCCGTGATTGAACTGGCGTGACGAGACCGTCCTATCGGGCCCCGCGAGCAAAGCCTCTTCGCAAGGCCCTTCTATACGCCCTACTGGACAACTTTCGAACTCCGGTCAATTGACATAAAAGCCGCATCAGTTGGGATCTTGGGGCAAGTAGTTGGCGTAGTCAGATAATGGAGCCTCCGGAGAAGCCGGGGCGGTTCAGGATCGATCAGGCGTTGCGAAGCTCCGTCAGCCTCAGGAGGAGTGTGCGCCATCTCACGTCGCTCCTCTCCTCGGGCTGGTCAGTTCTCAGTCGAGTGAGTCTTGAACCGCTCCGTGCTATCACTCCTGCCTGGGTCTTCTGGCAGATTCCCATCCGTGATAGGATGCTCCATCGTGAATCGTGACTGGTTGACGTCCCTCCTGGCAATAGGGTTCTTTCTGACTCTGAGCTTAGGCTCGGCCGGCCAGGGCGCCCCAATACATCACGGGAACCTCGAGGTGTCCGGCGCCCAGGTCGTCACAATAGACGACGAAGTCTACCAGATTGACGGTGACATCATCGTCAAAGACGACGCGCACCTGACGATCCGGAGTAGTCACCTTGTTGTTGGGCAAGCGTACGATGGGGAGTTCCGAATCCTGGTTCAGGATAGCGCTTCGTTGGAGCTAATTGACACCCGGATCTCAGCTTCGGGAGGAGTGCACATTGACTGTTTCGGAAGCGCGAAGCTCAAGATGAACGGGGTCCAGGGCGATCCAACGGTGGTGACGGTGTGGCTGTACGGCCGCTCTAGCACCATAATCGAACACTCGACGGTTACGTCGGTCGACATCCATGACACGGCCTCCGCTGAGCTGAATTCATCAAGGGTCGAGTGGTTCGTCCGCCCAAGCATCCACGGAGGCGGCCCAGTGGTGTTCAGTCACCTGGGGCGTGGGCAAATCGCTTCCTGGGATCTAGCGCGCGACATCCAGGGTGTCCTGCCTTTCCACCTACGCATCACGGATTCGGACATCGGCGGCTGGGCGTTCATCATCGGCGGGACAGCAGACGTCACGGTGTCGGAGTCGACAATCGATGGCCTAGTAGTCCATCTGACCGACGCTCACGGTGAACTCGGGGACCTGCGTCCTGGATACGAAGAGGAGTGGTCCCTTGCCACGTACGAGATCGGGGGTGAGATTCCGACGATTGACCTCCGCGAGACTCTCGTCGAGGCGTGGTGGGGCGTGATGCTAGAGGGACGCTGCAGCCTGATCCTGTCCGATTCCCTTCTGTCACTGACTCTCCTGCAGGGCTCCCAGTCTGAACTCTCTCTCGTGGACTGCGAAGTGAGACAGCTCTTCGCCCTTCGGACAAGGTGCTCGTTCCGTTCTACGCGGTCAAGCTTCCGAGGGTACATGCTGCTCGATGGCTCTTCCCTCTTGGCGGATGCAGGAGCAAGGTTCGAGACCGGGACCGAAGTCGGAGCGTGGAATCAGTCGACGATTGAGCGTGTGGTCAGGGTACGAGTTCAGGACCGACATGGCGGCGCCTTGCCAGGGGTCTCGGTGCAGATCTGGGACGCCTCGGCGAAAGAAGTGTCACACGGAACGACAGATTCCGATGGGGCCGTACTCGTCTCCCTCCGTTTCGCTGATGTAAGCTGGCAAGAAGGGTTCACGGTCGTCCTTCCTGAGGGGAATGTGCGTGTGGCTGTAGGTTTGTTTTCCGACTCTAGCATCACAATCACGCTGCCGTAGGTTCCGATTCGGCGCCCCCTGCCCGGGCGGAAGAAGACGCATGGGTCGGCAATTCGTGTCAGACTGCTTCTTCGATGCCGCCAGCCGACAAGCCAGTCGCGCCGCAACGCCGACAGGAACAGTACTGTGGAACGTGGTCGCCTCGGACCACGCAACCTGACGCTCGGAGCGCCAGACCCATTCTCGCTTTGTGAGCAGCGATGCCTGGACGCCCTGCCAGGTCGCGCGCAAAGGCCCTTCGGAAGGCTCTTCTATACGCCCTACTGGACAACTTTCGAATTCCCAGCGATTGACATGAAAGCCGCATCGGTTAGCACCTTGGGCCAGATGGTTGCGACTCAGGTAGTGGAGCTTTCGGGAAAGCCGGGGCGGGTCACGCCTCAACGGACTTCCACGATCCCCCAAGAGCCTACCGCGGGAATGACGAACTCGAGCGCGTCACCCACCAGGTAGAATGCGAGTTGCTCGGCCGAGTCGCGGTCGGCCGAGTAGTACGTGACTCTCGTTGGCGTTGGCAGACCAAGTTCTCGGATGTCGAGCGTAAACGCGATTCCGCTTGCCTCGGCCAGCGAATCGGTCGCAATCGAGTAATCGTAGTTCACAAGATGCAGCGTGAAACCGCTCTTGTTTCGCCACGCATTGATGCCAACCGTAGCTGGCGCAGTTGTGGAAATGAGTTCCTTCTCCCTCGTCAGAGGCTGGATGAGTTCAGCAAGCCCGGCCCCGCTCCGGGATCCCATTTGGCTGTAGTACGCTCTGACAGTCCCAATGTCGAGAGCAACCAGCTGGCCCCGGCCAGAGTCGCGTAGGAGATCACTGAACGCAGGACTCGACCTTTGCTGGTACTCCTCCGTTCGGTCCGGGAGCCCGACGCCGATCAGTTTCCCGCCACCCCGCACAAAGGACGTCAGAGCATCGATCTGCCGATCGCTGATGCAGGTGACTGCCGGCAGGACGACTGCAGAATACTGAGAAAGTGAAGCTAGTTCGCGTGCATCGTCCCAGAGTCCCGGATGACCGAAGATGACGACGTCGTACTGAATGTGTGCCTCTTCAAGCGCCCGAGCGCACGCCGCGAATACTTCTCGTTCCACGTTGTAGCCGATGCCGAATAGCGGGAGATCGTGCCAGAGGAACGAAGAGGCAGAGTACACGAGAGCGACTCTACTGAACGGATGCCGGTCGAGGAACAGGTCCTTGTTCTGCCACACGAAGTCCATGACCGAGACCAGTCCAGGCAGCGGCTGCCCTTCTTCGTCGAGAGCCAGACCCCGCCCATCGAGACCCATGAAGCCGCCCAAAGGTAGCTCCGGGATACCGCCTGCAGCGTACGACTCCGCAATGAAGAGCCTGAGCGCGCCAACCATGGGGTCGGGAGGAAGAACCGCCGGCTCGCCTGGCCAGCCGTAGAAACCTCTGTACCACACCCACACGGGTTTCTCGTGTTTGCCCATCGCCAGCGCCAGCTTCACTGCAGGGACGATCCTCTCCGCGGGTGGGATTGCAGGAAGCATCTCTATCTCGATCAGGTCCATCACTTGCCCGAGCAAGACCGTGGGATTGGCAGATGTGAGCAGATCCCCGGCCCAACCGATCCAGAGGTTTCCGAAGTAAGGCACAAACCGCCCACTGGCGAGCCCGGCAGAGTGCGCGTGCTCAACCAATCCTCGGAAGTAGTCGATATGGGTGGAATACTCGAACTCATGAAAGGCGCGGATGATGGGGTCGGACAGTGGTGCGTCGTATGGACTCATGAAGAACACAGGCCCACCGTCTGTGCCAGAGGTCGTGTTCACAGCCCTTGGGACCCACACTCCTGAGATGTACTGCTGGATGTCGAAAGCCTGGACATTGCCTATGCCCCACGTCGCCAGTTTCGACGAGACGTAGTGAGCGGCAAGATAGTCTCTGAACGCCGCCACCGACCAGTCGCTGAAGTCCGAGCCCAATCGCAGTGGTACGCGGTCGGGGAGATCGATGTAGATCGCGTCCAGGCCAAGGCTGATCGCCCAGTCAATCGACTCCAGCTGGTAGTCCTGCCAATACGGGCTGCACTCGCTCATCACAACGAAGTCTCCGCCCTCCGAGACCATAGTGCTGCCGCCGATAGTCCGGGCAGCACTGCTCTCGAAGGGATCACGCGCCACCGATCCGTCTGGGTTTCTCCACAACTCGTCCTCTGGAAGGAAGTCGTAGTACCTCGTGCGGAGGCTCCAACCTGGGAGGTTCTGCGGGTCCTGGCTGAGATAGGATGATGCCGGAATCCCGAGAGTCTGTATCCAGCGCATGGCTCTCTCATCGGTGTAGAAACCTATGGAGTTGGATGCATGCGCAAGGTCCAGGAACTCGATGTGGAAAGCCGCGAACAGGTCTGGCCAACGCAACGGGTCCTCTGCTCGCCCAAAGGGGAGCGTGCCAACCGCCGTGATCGAAGCGAGGTCTGCTGCCGTACGCAGTGCGCCTGCTTGGGGCTCGGGGGCCGCAAGTCGGGAGAGCCATGCGACGGTCTTGGTGACGAGCGTGCGATTGCCCGGGATGTCCACCATGGAGTCCTGGAAAGCGTTGTCGGAGATCGCCACCATCCTTCCCTTGCCTAGTACAAGTGCCGCAGCCAGGACAAACGGTCCGGGCTTCTCGTTGGCGCTCTGTACTCCGTCGCCGTTCAGGTCCTGCCATGTATTGGGCTGAGTGCGCACAAGCGCCAGCGCCGCAGCGGGCAGTTCGAGCGCGGAGGCCCAGTTTGCACAGAACGGCTGCGCCCACTTCGTGATCTCGTCAAGACCATCCACGTACCCAGCCAGGAAGCTTTGGGCGTCCCACTCAGGGACGCGAGATGCAATCGCCCCTGGCAGGAAACGAACACCGAACACACTGGCGATGTCGTTAAGCGGCTGAGGAGGGAAGGCGTCTCCAAGAAGCAGCAACCCTCCACCTGACTCTACGAAGCTCTTAGTAGCCGCCAGCTCGTGCGCCGAGAAGCTTCGCTGTGGCACGGCGAGGACGAGTACGTCGATAGACTCAAGCAGGGATTCCGTTAGCGGAGTAATGCCTTGCTCAACGCGGTACCAGTCCTCAAGCTCCGTGCGTAGTTGCTGGTAGGAATACCATTCGGGATGTTTGGGGTCGAGATTCCTCGCCCGGTCTAGCGAAATGCTGTTCCGTTCGTCGTGATACTCGTCAAACAGGACTCGCGGTCGCTCGGTCTGCGGCACAGCAGCTACCTGCAAGGCGAGAACCAGAACTCCCACCAACAGGGCGACTACCTGCCGCTTCATCCGTCTGCTCTCCATGGAGGAGATCATAGGGGAGGCGGAGAGGCTCGTGAAGTCAGGGCCAGATGATAGGCACGGAACTGAGGACGAGCACTCGGAGCGGCGATGCCGTGTCCTCTATGAGGCAGACACTTCTGGCTCGTGGGCTACGGGCAACGCCGCGATGAAGAGAGAAGGATGCGAACGTTTCCGCTGACAGAAACATTGAATAGAAGGGCATGACAAGCGCTAGTCGGGAGTGCAGGATTCGAACACTGGCGTCTGGGTCCATCGAGTGACCGGTGGACTCCTGTCAAAGGAGAACAGAGGTTGCGAAGCCATCCTGTCGTGCCTGTCGAGCAAAGGACCTGCGGAAGGCTCTTCTATACGCCCGACAGGACTCGTAACCTGGGCCGCCCTACTGGGGGCGGCTAACGAGTTCGCTTGCGCGAACTCCGACAAGCTCTCACCGCCGAGAGTAGAAGCGGGATGGGCACGCACGCCCATCCCGCTTCTACGCCCTACTGGACAACTTTCGAACTCCGAGCGATTGACATGAAAGCCGCATCAGTTGGCGTCTTGGGTCAGATAGTCGCCGGACTCAGGTAGTGGAGCCTCCGGGAAACCCGAAGCGGTTCAGTCTGTGGATGGGGCTAGCCGTTTCCCTGAGTGGGCCTGTGTACGTGACGCGCCCGGTCGAGGCGTGAGGTCGAGTCTTGGGAGGGCACGTAGCCGATGACGACGGAAACATAGACAGGAATAGATGTTCCTGTGTTGGTTGGGAGTGGAGGACGATCTTGGAACTCTCTCACCTCAGTTGCCCGAGGAGATCACCCTGTGTCGCTCCCATCTACCGCAGTTCCGGCAGAGACAGGCGAGCGCTCCCAAACACATACGTGTCGAAGAACGTCCCGAAGTCCTCTCCGGTAATTGACAAGAGCATGCTCAGCATCTTCTGATAGTCCAGCATCTTTCTCTGGCTTCCGCATGTCATCCAGATCTCCTTGACGAGATCATCGAGTGAGTGAAGTCCGTGCGTGCGGCTCTGGATTTCATGATCAAGAAGGTACGCCACGAGCGCCCCCTTGAAGTAGACGATGTAAGAGCTCTGATCGGAGGCTACCAGATCGGGGCGTGTTACGGGCGCGTCTACGCTCGGGACCTTCCGGAGGTACTCTTCATACCAGCTCTGGCAGTAGTGCCACGCATCGGGGAACACGTGCAGTTGGTTGAGTATCTTGTCGCTGTAGTACTTGTTCCAACCCTCGCCGTAGAATTGATGGCCATCGCCGGGGATCGGTGTGCCGTACACCCATCCATTCCAGCGGTGGTAGACCTGGTGTAGGAACACCTCAACATCGACGGCGGGAGTGCCGCGATTCGCGGAAACGCCCTGCGAGTTTGTCCACTCGCCAGACCAAAGGTGGTATGAGGTGGTCGGAAACGCGCCAAGGTACCTCACGTCAATGCTGCTTCCCCACAGCTCTTGCACAAGCTCGAACGCTCGGAAGAGCTGCTCGGACGTTGCATCGAGGTTGCGCATCGATCGACTGAACACGAGCGTCACATCCGTGGTCCCAATCGTGCGGGAGAAGGCGGAAAGGTCGGTTTGGGGACCGGCGATCACTGTGGACATCACGAGAGACGTCAGGTTCGTGACCGCAGCTCCCTGTCCAGAATAACTACAAGGGTCAAACGTCGCGTTGCCAGTCAGTACCCAGGGCGCCCATAGCCCCCACCCCTCAGGCAGCATGAAACGCACGACGATTCCCTGGAGCGCATCTGCGTACCGAGACGTCCATACCTCACCATCGCGGATCTCCGGGACAACGAGATACCTCTCGCCCGAGGCCAGGAAGAGGCTGCTGTCGAGGAAGGCCGTTACGCCGTTGCCGCCGGCCTCAGGTTCGCGGAGGAACGTGCGCTCGTAGTGCATCGTGATGAGTGCCCCCTCCGCGAAGGACAGAGCCCACTCCGGCTCCGTCAACGTGCCGGCGGGACCCTGGTGTTGGCGCTCCCTCTCTGTTACCGAGAATCCCGTCGCAGGCTCAGCACTGAACTCTACCCCCTTTGGCTCGCATGCGGTGGCCACTGGATGGTAGCGACTGGTGGAAAGAAGTAGAGACGTGATACCCCCTGTGCGGATCTTGAGAGTCACGCCGACCGAGTTGCTGCGCGGAGATGTAAGGTCGACTTCGTACGCGAGGGAGAATCCTGCGCGGGTGAGGGCCGTCGGGGACACGGGCTCCTGGGGCACTTGCGTACCGTCTGTGCCCGACGAGTCGCTCGACGCGCCCGTGTCAGTCGTCTCCCACTGGACACTCGTGGCCTCGGCACCGCTCGGAGTCCATGACACTCGGAAACGGCCCCCAGCTGCGAGTTCGCCACCGGAGAAGGTGAATGCCTCAGCGCGTCCAGAATCAGGAGAGCAGGTCGAGAAGACCGCTGTGTCCCAGGACGTGATGCGCACCGACTCTGAGAAGTGAATCGTCACCGCAGACGCTGTCTGCCCGGAATCGTTCCTCAGCGACTCCGTCGCTGCGAGACATAGGAACGCGAACGCACACAGCGCAACCAACGCAATCCGAGCGACCCTTCTCATGCACCAGCCCTCCTTGAGCGAGAGTATAGGGCAGGAGGTCAGGTGCGTGAAGAGACACCGAAGGTTTGAGACATGTTAGTGAAGACGGCGAGTGCGATAATGCAGAAAGGAACAGCGGTGTAGTATGTTGGTTGTGAGTGGAGGATTCGAACACCGACATCTGGGTCCACCGAGCGCCCGGTGGACTCCTGTTAAAGGAGAACAGAGGTGGCGAGGCCGTCCTGTCGGGTCTCGAGAGCAAACGCCCTTCTCAAGGCTCTTTTATACGCCCTATTGGATAGCTTTCGAACTCCCGGCGATTGACATGAAAGCCGCATCGGTTGGCATCTTGGATCAGATAGTCGCCGGACTCAGGTCGTGGAGCTTCCGGAAGAGCCGGGGCGGTTCAAGGCGGGTGAAGAGACAGAAAGCACGAGGGCGGAAGAGTTGACCGAGGGAATCCAATGCGCGTGGATTCCCTCAACGCGATGCTTTCCGCTGGAAGAGGCCAAAGATGGCGCGGGAGGTCATGGCGCTGCCCTCACGAGGCGGAAGCCCAGGATTGGGAACTCGGCGACGGACCAGAGACTGATGCGATACGCGACGCGGCAGGCGTACGCACCGTAGCGAAAACAGCCGCCGCGAGACACGCGGTCCGATCCCGATGCCGGGCCACGCGGGTCGCTCCCGGGCGAGGATATGTAGTACGATTCGCCGTACCAGTCCCAGCACCACTCCCACACATTCCCCGCCATGTCATAGAGCCCATACGCGTTGGGCGCGAGGCTCCCCACAAGGCTGACAAACCGGGCGACGCCCGTGACGTCGTCTGAGGGGAAATCTCTCGTCGGACTCGTGTCATAGCTGTAGCTACCGTCGCTGAAGTAGTTCGCTCGCGCGTGCTGGATCGTGTCCGTGTCGCTCCACGGAAACCGATGCCCCTCTGCCCCGCCCCGCGCAGCCTTCTCCCACTCCGCTTCCGTCGGCAGCCGGTATCCGTTCGTGATCCAACTGCAGTTGGGGGCGCGCTGCCCCGTGCGATACACGCTCCCATCTACCGTGTAGGACGGCGTCAACCCTTCCTTCTCGCTCCTCGCATTGGCCCACTTTGCGGCTTCGTACCACGAGACGTTCACAACCGGATGGTTCGCCGCCTTGCCGTACCCATCTGCAGGTCCGATGTCGTAACCGTGTCCCTCCGCCCAGCCTGCCACCTCATCCCACAGACCCTTTGTTACCTCGTAGCAGTCCATGGTGAACGCGCTCACGTACACCGTGTGCACCGGCAGCTCGTTGGCGCTGCCCTCGCCGAAGCTGTCCCCCATCCGGAAACTGCCCGCCGGAATCAGCGCCATCTCCGCCACGGGTGGTGGCGAGGACTGAACGGAGCTTGTAGAAACGGCGCCGAGCACAAGGAAGAGCGCCACGGCAGCGCCTCGCTTCATCTCTTGCCCTCCTCCCTCTCCAGGTACTCCAGAATCGCCTCGACGACGAGGTAGTTCACAGACCGGTCTCGTATCTTGCCAAGCGCAATGAGGCGCTCCGTGACGCGGGCGGCTTGGTGTTTCTGCGGGATGTAGATTGAAAGCCTGCCCACTAGCGGCTTCGCAGTCATCATCCCACCCCCGTTCGAGCCAACCATACTACGCGGAGGGTTCCAGGGAAAGCCAGTCCTGCTATGGACCGCATAGTGGCCTGCCCCTCCAGAACGGTCCAGGCGGGATGCTGGCATCGAGATGAAGGGAGACAGGGATGTCGAGGAAGCGGTGCCCGACGACAAGGGATGATTATCGGGGACTCGGCTTCCACGACGGCGTTACGCTCCGTGTGTCCAAGCAACCGGCAGCTGTCTTGTCGGACCTCGCGAGCAAAGGCCCTTCGCAAGGCTCTTCTATACGCCCTACTGGACAACTTTCGAACTCCTGGCGAGTGACATGAAAGCCGCATCGGTTGGCATCTTGGATCAGATAGTCGCTGGACGCAGGTGATGGAGCCTCCGAAGAAGTCGGGACGGTTCAGAAACGCGATGGTGAAGGACTTCCCGCCTTGCGAGCTACCGCCTAAGGTGTAGCGCCCTCAGAAGCTTCTTGATACCCGCACGGATCGCGTGGGACAGCACCGCCACGAATACTCGCCGCTTCACTGACATCTCTCGCACCTCCAAATGCCAACCATGTCACGGTACACCAGATGGGACCCGATGGCCGCTGACCTTGCCCCCGTGGTCGGCCCACCGCGAAGAGCACTCTCGCCGCCTGACAGTCCCACCGTTATGGAGGGGGCACCGATCGTCCATACAAGGGGCAATCCGCGCTAGACTAGCTCAACGAGCGAACCGACCATCGGGGACGACACGAAGGATCTCGGGGGCGGCACTTTGGCGGTGGAAGCTGACTATGGCGATGTTCTTCTCAGGGCGGGGTCGGTACAAGCGTACGACGTACTTCTGGTCACAATTCGGCATCTTGGTGATTGTCTATGCTGTCCCGTTCAGCCTAGGGTTTGCGAAACTGCTGCCTACTGGACTGCCTGCGACGGCGATCTGGTGTGCGATCCTACTGGTGGGAAATGTCCTGTCGGCCCTCCAAATCGTGAAACGTCTTCACGATCTCGGTCGACCGGCTGCACACTATTGGCTGCTGTTCACTCCGATCTACGACGTGTATTTCGTGTTTGTGCTTCTCTTGAAGAGAGGGGAGTGCGGACCCAATCGATATGGCTCCGACCCTCTTGCGGCGACAGGGACAGCAAGCGGTGACCTCTCCTAACCTGCCCTCGAAAGCTGCTCCAATGCGAATGCTAGGCGGGTTGCGGGGTCCGCTGGGCGACTACTCGGTTGCCAGGCGTTGCGTTCCGCGTGTCTTCGGACACGATGGCCGTCCTGTCGGGCCTCGCGAGCAAGGCCCTTCAGAAGGGTCTTCTATACGCCCGACAGGAGTCGAACCTGGGCCGCCCTCTGGGGGCAGCTAGGGAGTTCGCGTGTGCGAACTCCGACAGGCTCTCACCGCCGAGAGTAGAAGCGGGACGGGCACGCCTGCCCATCCCGCTTCTACGCCCTACTGGACAACTTTCGAACTCCGGTCGATTGACATGAAAGTCGCATCAGTTGGCGTCTTGGGTCAGATAGGCGCCAGACTCGCGGTAGTGGAGCCTCCGGAAAAGCCGGGGCGTTTCAAGGGCCAGCCAGCCGTTCCTGCCGGACTGAGCACCTGAACCCTATCGCTGCGGCAGGTTGACCTGGAACTCCTGCATCGCTGGCTTCGGGACTCCATCGCTCGCGAATAGGCCGTAGGACTGAACGTTCCATGTAGAAGGATCTTGGGACATGCCCGGGAAGTAGTCCGGATCGAAGTAGAAGAAGCCCTTGATGTTCCCGTTGTTGCGTGCGAATCTGAGAAGATCGTGGACCCACGTAGCCTGGCCCTCCAGGGTGAACGGGTAGTCTGGCATCGGCTGCCCCCCGATTCCCCTTGTGCTGCTCGGGTAGACACCTTCACAGATGATGACCTGCTTCCCAAGCAGGCCAATACGGTCAACGAGATCCTGCAGCTTCTGGTACCAGCAGTCACGCGAGTAGTTGTGGAGAGTCCAGGTGCTGTCTGGATATGGAAGAGAGAGCCCTGCGTAGTCGAAGTCGACGGCTTCACTGACCATGAACTCGAAGAAGGAGCCCGCAAGGTCCATGTTCACATCCAGGCCGTCGACATGCAGCACGATCTTGGCGTCTGGGTCGGCTCGGCGTATCCCGATGATCGTGGCTTGGAGAAGCTTCGCTTCGTTGGGCCAGATGGCCGACTTCATGTAGCCCATATTGTGAGTCTGGTCTACGCCTGCCGGAAGTGTGACCCGCTCGCCTGGTCTGAGGCCCAGGATCCCTTTGTCGATCTCGTTGCCTACGTCGTAGATCTCGATCTTCAGCCCCGCTTGCTTGAAGCGTCCCGCGATAGCGGCGCCGTACTCTGTCAGGCGAGCGCATGTCTCTTCCACGCTCAACGCCTCCCATCCAGGTGGAGGTATTTGCTGCCCAGCATGTGCTGCGGTGCCACTCAAGGTGAGCACAGCATTGAGCCTGAGCCCCAACGAGGCTGCCTCGGTAAGGATGCGCTCAGCGTATTCAACGGATGACCAGTACTCATTGCGCCACGGGAGGGAGGGCCAGCTGCTCCATGGGGTGTCCCTGAGATACGTGGACTCCGTCATTGTGACCCATACCCGAGCCCATTCGAAGCCGTTCGTGCTCATGATCTGGAGCGGACTCGAGCTCTGCCAGAAGCGGTTCCACTCGCGATTGGCAAGGTAGTCAGAGATCCAGCCACCGACGTAGAACTCCGGGTCATACGAGTAGCTGTTAGTCCACACCAGAGGGCGGCGAAGAATGGCACCTCCCGTTATCGCGAGATCGCCGAAGCGGACCTCTGCCGCATTCGCGGCGTCCAGACTCATGCAGCCGAGGTACAGTCTGACAGGATCGGCAACGAAGACAGCTTCGCACAGAGTCGTCCACGAACCCGCCTCTCGAGCATAGAAGGCCAGCTGCGCGCCTCTCCTGACAACACGCAGTGTGCCTGTCGTAGAGCTTGCTGGGGACGAAGACAGGAGACCACTACTCGACAGGGAAGAGTAGACGTTGAATGCTCCGCTTGCCCCCGAGCGGATCCGAGAGAAGTCGACGAAGGTCGAGTCATCGATGTAGACTCCCAGCGAACAGTCGATTCTTGGGTACGAGCCCGTGCCACGGATATCCGCGGACCAACCATTGCCGAGCGCATACGAAACCTGCGCGTCGAAATCGCCGTCCAGCCTCCATTGGGTCACGGCCTTGACCATGGAATATGGGACGTCCTTCACCACCTTGAGCATCAGCGAGTCAGTCTGCGTTGCCTGCCCTTCGTTCCAGGTTTGTACCTCCCATGTGCAAGGGTCAACTGAGTCACCATCGAAGGTTTCAAGGTAGATGGAGCCCGCTGGGACGCCAAAGCCCAGGATGGAATCTGGGGTTCCGGAAGCGGGGTATGTCGCCGCGATCCATTCGCTGTTCAGGATCTCCGCGCTGCTCGGCGACCACGTCACCTTGAATCGTCCGCCGTTGTGCAGCTCGCCGCCGCTGAACGCGAACACGTCCGCGCGCCCCGTCGGGTCTTGCTCCGAGAAGACCGACTCGTCGTAGCTTGTGATGCGCACCGAGTCGGAGAAGGTTAGCACCACGCCCGACGCTGTCTTCCCGCTGCGATTGATGAGCGACTCAGTAGCCCCGAGACACAGGACGGCCGCGGCCAGGACGACTACCAGAAGGACAACAACCAGCCTCTTCATCCACCAGCCCCCCCCTTGGAGGAGATTATGAGGGAGGCGGAGAGGTTCGTGAAGTCAGCGCCTGAGGATTGGCGCGGAACTGAGGAAGGCCATTCGGAACGGCAATGCCGCAGCTTTGGAACCTGCAGGATTCGAGTCCAGCGACTCGCGCAACTGCCAGCGAGGCACCGCAATATGCAACAATACGCGCGTGCCGCTGTTGGTACGCCCTACTGGATAACTTTCGAATTCCCAGCGATTGACATGAAAGCCGCATCGGTTGGCATCTTGGATCAGATAGCCACCGGACTCAGATAACAGAGCCTCCGGAAGAGCCGGGGCGGTTCAGTGTCACTTCGCATCCCGTGGGCTAGTAGCACACGTCTACTCCGTCTGCCCGTAGCGTCTCGACTACCTGCAACGCGGCCGAAGCGGGCGAGAAGTCAATTGGATTCCCACTGAGGGCAACCCACTGGCCCCTTGGAAGCTTCTCAGCAAGAACCGAGAGATCAGAGATCCTGTTGTCTCGCAGGTCGAGTCCGGGGTTCTCGCAGCTGTAGTCGAAGAAACCACGGGTGTCAGGAGTGGAGTCCCAGGTTCGCAACGCAGGCAGCGCAGTGAGGTCCCTGACTTGGTTTCCTTCGAGAGTGAGCCGTCCCAGTTGTTCGAGCCCCGAGAGTGGCGCTAGGTCCTGCAGGTTGTTCCCGTCCAGTTCGAGGACTCGAAGGCGGGTGAGTTTCGCGAGTTCAGAGATGTCAGACAGGTTGTTGCTGCAGAGGTTCAGGTACTCGAGGCGTGGCAGAACGGTCAGCGGGAGGAGGTCCCTGATGTCATTGCCCCACAGGTACGCGAGCTCCAGCTGCTGCAGGTGCTCAAGGACCGAGATGTCCTTGAGGTGGTTCCCGCCGCACCAGAGAACCCGAAGGTTCTCCAGAGGTTCCAGCGCGTTGATGTCCTGGATCGGCAGTCTCACGATTCGTAGCTCCCTGAGGTTGACGAGGCTTCTCAGGAAACCGAGTTCTGAGATCAGGTTGTCGGCAACATCCAGGCCGATGAGGGCGGTCAGATGACCGAGTGCCCCTGCGTCCCTTATCTGGTTGCCCTGCAGATTGACCCACCTCAGGTTGTTGAGGCTTCCGAGCGGCGAGATGTCTCCGATTTGGTTGTTGGACAGGTCGAGTGACTGGAGCCCCGTCGCGTGTTCAAGCCCACCGAGATCGCGGATTCCAGCCCCCACCGCCTCGAGAGCGGTGAGCTCAGAGAGAGCGCTTTCCTTGACAACTCCGGCCGTACCGAGAGCATGCGTGACGGCCGACCTCAGGGCGGGGTCAGGGAAGCTCACCGTTCTGTCACTCACCGCAGAAGCCGAGAGCACAAGCGCTGAGGCGAGGACGAGCGCAACGCCACCGGCTACGTGTTGAACCCTCACGTGTTCCTCCTCAACGCACGGCCGCCCATAGTGTGGTGCTAGAGTGGTCCAAATCCAAGCTTTGCCTCTGGACCGGTTTTGAACCGCCCCGGGACCGCCGGAGACACAATTCCTTGAGAGGATGGGTGCAGGCGAGACCAAGCAGTTGTTCTCCCGAGGGGCGGGAACGAGCGGTTCGGATGGTGTTCGAGTGCGAGCGTCCTGTCGGGCCTCGCGAGCAAAGGCCCTTCGGAAGGATCTTCTGTACGCCCTACTGGACAACTTTCGAACTCCCGTCGGTTGACATGAAAGCCGCATCGATGGGCATCTTGGACCAGGTAGTCGCCGGACTCAGGTAGTGAGCCTGCGGAAAAGCCGGGGCGGTTTACAGTGCACGCCTGACCGCCCTACCCTTGGCCCGTTCTCGGGGCCTACCGAGCGTCACAACCGCCCGACCTACGGGGCGGCGACGGAAACCGGCGAAGTAGTGAAGAACGTCAGAGTCCTGACGACTGACCCGCCCTCTGGGAAGGTAGCTTCGAGCTGCCAAGAGGAGCTTCGGTTTGCATCGCTGAACGAGATCTCAAGAACCGCTCGGCCGTCTCGATCGGTAGTTGCTGAAGCAAGGGACTCACCTGCCTGAGTCAGGACGATCTCGACCCCCGCACACGGCTGCCCTTGCCGGTCTCTGGTGACCACATCGTAGGCGCGCGTGATCTGCGTGTCGTGCCAGGTTACGACCGCTGCATTGGGGGAGAAGTGCACGCTCCCTGATATGTCGAACCGTGACCCGTCAAAGATCATATCGCCCTGCACTGTCGCATCTTGGAACTCGATGTCTCCACTGTAGGAGATGGCACACAGATCCACGGTCGACCTTGCGACTACGGCATGCGTGCTGCCGCCTGTGAAATGCGTCCCTAGGTCAGAGCACGAACTAACCCCCAGCTCCCCTCGCATCGCGTTCGGGTGTGCGAGCCATCTGACAACACGGCAGCGCACCAGGCGCAGATTGGCGACAGTGAAATCGTCATACTGCCCCGACGCCAGACCGTCGAGTGACAGCTTCGCCGGCTCGTTGACGTTTAGGGTGACGGAGACCTCGCAGTCGAAGAACGTGAAGGCCGCTCCTGGGTAGGGAATCCCAAGGTCTACTTCCTCGACCCTCGTATTCTCGAAGTTGAGTGCAGGGTGCTCGCCGGTCTCAAACATGGCCCCGAAGTCGACCGAGGCCCATCGCCCCGGTCCTAGGTTTCGGATTCTGGCTGGCGTTGTGCCAGTAAGGAAGACGGTGAGCGCTCTCAAGTCGGAATCGGACATCCGCACCCGCGGATTCTGATGGATGAGCAGCTCGTTCAGGATGTGCACATTCTGACATCCGGCTACCGCATCCCCGCTGACCGCTAGCCAACCCGTGGTGAAATCGGTCAAGCTTGCCTCTGCGTGGCCGAAGAGCGAGACATCCAAGCGGAAGTTTGAGTCGATCCTCGCTGAATTGGCCACGAGCCGACCTTCATTCAGCACGACGACACCGTATTGCCCGTGGTACTCTTGCTCGATGTACAGAGTTGCGTTTCGGAGAACAAGCCGGCCTGTGTCCGCGATGGTGACATTCCCACGCTGGTAGTACGTCCCATCGTCTATAGTGAGGGTCTGCCCGCCAGCAATCAGCAGGTCACCTGTGTGACGCGTGGTGTTCTGAGCGAGAACTGACCATACAGACAGCACGACAAGAACCAGAGACAAGACTACGATCCGGCCGGCGCTCATCGGCACTCCTCCGCTCCACTCCATTGGGGGGCTGGCCCCAGCCTACACGTGCGCGAGGCCACGAGGCAAGCGCAAGGAGAGGGCTCGGTGAAGGCAGTCGAGCTTTCGTCTCGGCTCCAGCTGTCAACGCCGGTGTAGAAATAACTGAACCGCCGCGGGATTGCCGGGAACACAATTCCTTGAGAGGATGGGTGCAGGCAAGACCAAGTAGGTGTTTTCCCGAAGTGCGGGGACCAGCGGTTCGAGTGGTGTCTGAGCACGGGCATCCTGTCGGGCCTCGCGAGAAAAGGCCCTTCAGAAGGCTCTGCTATACGCCCTACTGGACAACTTTCGAACTCCCAGCGATTGACATGAAAGTCGCATCGGTTGGCATCTTGGATCAGATAGCCGCCGGACTCAGGTAGTGGAGCCTCTGGAGAACCCGGGGCGGTTCAGCTCGCGCCTGCTGCACTGGGCTGGGCCCCGGAGACAGGCTAGACTGGCTCCGGGAGCAAGAACAGACCCCGTGATGTGGCTCGGTCCGTGGAGCGTCCGCGGGATCCTTGCACTTGCGAGAGTGGATGAGCGGGCGGGACAGTCGCGGCTCCCATTATGGGGTTCTTTGGTCGAGGGGAGCGAGAAGGAGTGGACCACGACCTGCACGCGGAGGAGTCTCGTGACGCGCCAGAAGGGTAGAGTATTCGCGAGGCTCAAGTCCGCGTACTCAAAAGGGGGGATCCCCGCGGTTCGCGATGCCTACGTTAGTGCGGCAAAGGAGAGCCTGGTCTGCCGCACTGCCTGGAGGCTCGTCGACCTCGTCTGCCCGGTGACTGGCTTTCTCGACTGGACTGTCCGGCTGAATGATCTCGTAGCGGCATACGGATACCACGGCGCTGCAGCACGGCTGTTCGACGCGCTCCCCCTACGCTGGGAGAGTGAGTTTCCGCCTGACTGTGAGGAGATCCGGCACAATGCCTCCCTGATCTTGTACGGGAACCACCCCTCACAAATCACGTCGCTCATCGTGGCCGCAGCCTTGGATCGGTCGGACCTTCGCTTCCTCGGCATTAGCTTCTTCACCAAGATCCTCCCTTCAGCGGAGCCGTTCGTCCTACAGCTCCAGGACTCGCACCGGCGCGTGTATCGAGACCTCCTTGGCTCCGGGTTGGCGCATAGACTCGCACTCTCCTTCCTGTTCCATCTTGACGAGCAGGTGCTTCGCTCGGACGCCCGCGAGCACAACCGCGGCATGCTTCGCTCCGCCGCCGGGCATGTCCGCGGCGGAGGGAGTGTCCTCATCTTCCCAATGGGGGAGGCGACTGGGTGGCGGGATTGGTTTCCGGGAATCGGAGTCCTCGTGAGGGAGCTGGCGGAGACAGCCGAAGGGCACCAGGCGTACCTCTTGCCCTTCCATGTCGAGAACGAGTCGAACGCGCGCCTCTACTCGCTCCTCTCCACTAGCCCTCTTGGCCGAGCGCGTCGGAAGCGGCTGAACCGCGATCCGGTGCGAATCCGATTTGGCCGCCCCACTCGGGTGCAGGAGATCGTCGAAGATCCGACCCTCCCGCCGCCTGCACTGGCGAGCCTCTTGCAGCAGCAGTATGAGAGGGTCTTTCCGGCTGCGAAGCGCTTCAAGTAGCGAGCGCGCTCCATCTCTTCGACGGCGCTCTTGATCATGTCGCCGCCTGGCTGACGGAGCTTTGGAGTTCAGGACCGATCAAAGGGTCGGTTGTGGACAGCCCATGGATAGGGCTGTCTAGGTGCTATTACGCCCTACTGGACAACTTTCGAACTCCCCGCGATTGACATGAAAGCCGCATCGGTTGGCCTCTTGGGCCACATAGTCGCCGGACTCAGGTAGTGGAGCTTCCGGAAAAGCCGGGCGGTTCAGAGGCAGCTACGGATTCATACGTCGACATGCCGTTCGCTGCAGCCGATGGCCACCACTTTTGACCGGAGCAGTACCCCTCCTGCTATGATCGAAAGAGTCTGAAGGAGGGAGCGCGTGACAAGACTCTTGGCGACGGTGACAGCAGGGCTCCTTGTATGCGGCCTCGCGGTGGGGGGGCAGGAGGAAGAGCAGGAAGGCGTACGCATCAACGTCAAAGAGGACCTGATCGAGGTGAGCGCGTCGCAGGACACATGGTGGCTGGGGCATGGATTCGGGGCAGTTCGGATGGACAGGACTGAGAGCATGACGGGACCGGAACTTCAGGACTTCCTATGCCTGCACCTGCTGTTTGAACTCCTGGTGGATGGCGCAGCAGTCGCGGCGGACCGCATCGCAGTTACTGCCTGGGATGGTCCGCAAGGTGCCACCTGGATAGTCGCGTGGCAGTACGACTTGCTCTTCACACCTGGGATTCACATCCTGACTGGGACGTGGACGACGATGGATCTCCCCTGTGACTACTGGGTATTCGGCTGCAACCCGGACTCGATGCCAGTCGCTGACGAGCTCTTCACGGTCCTGCAGCCTTACAGCATCAAGGACGGACTCGGCAGCGGAAAGCAGTCGCACACCCTAACGCTCTCGGTTCTCCCATAGTAGTGGCAGAGGGGGCCGCCATTCATTTGAGCGGCCTCATCTCTCTGCCTTGCGGGCCGTCGTTCGTCGGCGCGGTCGGCCCCTCCGTGAGGTCAAGAACGTGCCTTGCGACGCTCAAAGGCGCGAATGTGCAGAATGACGTAATGAGCATGGGAAGGGACGTCTGGCTGCTAGCTGGGAGTGGAGGACAATCTTGGAGTGCCGTCGCCTCGGTTGATCGAGCAGATCACATCGCTTTCAGAGTCGCGAATCGGCGAGCTGTAGCGAGTGTGTCCAGAACCGTCGCGCTGGCGGTACACCCCGTGAGTCTTCACGCGCCAGCTCTCAGTACACCCTCTGCTGGTTCCCATCCTGTGGGGTCTCGCGAGCAAAGGCGCTGCAGAAAGCTCTTCTATACGCCCGACAGGATTCGAACCTGTGACCTTTGGCGCCGGAGGCCAACGCTCTAATCCACTGAGCTACGGGCGCAGGCAATGCTTCGCATTGCTTGGGAGTTCCGCTCATCTCTGGCTGCGGAACTCCTTAGCTGAACGGCGATAGCAGTTCAGCCACTGGCGGAGAGGGCGGGATTTGAACCCGCGGAGGAGCGTGAACCCCTCGACGGTTTAGCAAACCGTTGTCTTTGACCGCTTGACTACCTCTCCGACGCCCGGATTCTACCGCGCCGTCGGAAGCCCGGCAAATGGGCGCCTGGCGACTCCGCGGGAGTCGCTAGGGAGTTGCACAGGTTGGGCTGACGTGCAACTCCTGGCAGTCTCTTGGAGTGTCGCTGGGGAGTTGCACGGGCTGGACTGGCGTGCAACTCCTGGCAGTCTCTTGGAGTTGGTCGCTAGGGAGTCGCACGAACTGCGCCACTGTACAACTCCTGGCTCTCTCCCATGGAGTCCTGCAACCAGCGGAGCAAGGGGGACTCCCCAGCGGCTCGACACCTTCGGGCTCGTGCGAGAGTTCTGCAACCACCTGAGCCGGCGGAACTCCCAACCGAGTCGCTGTGCTGGGGTCACGTTCAGGAGTCCCGTCGGCGCACGGCGCAACTCCGCAGCTACTCGCCACCCTGCGGCTCCATCCAGGAGTTCCGGGACAACGCGATGGAACTCCCAAGCGAGTCGCCGTGCTGTGGTCACGTTCAGGAGTTCCGTCGGCGTACGGCGGAACCCCCTAGCTGAGCGGCAGCGGCCGCTCAGCCACTGGCGGAGGGGGCAGGATTCGAACCCGCGAGGCTTGTGGCCTGCCGGTTTTCAAGACCGGTGGTTTCGTCCGCTCACCCACCCCTCCGGGGCGGAGAGTATACGTCCCGGGGGGCGGGGCTTGTCGAGGACTCGGAGATGATCCCGCCGCCGAGGAGGCGGTCGCCGTCGTAGAGGACGGCGAGCTGGCCGGGGGTCACGGCGCGCTGCGGGGTCTCGAACGTGAGGCGGAACGTTGCCTCTCCCGTGGCCGCGAACCGAGCGCTGCTCGCGGGGGAGCGATAGCGGATCTTCGCCTCGAGGCTCACTCCATCTGTCGGCGGTTCGCCGCAGGCGTAGACGGCGTCGGTGGCGATCAGAGTGTCTCGCAGGAGATCCTCCTCGCCTCCGACGATGATGGCGTTGCGGCCGGGATCCAGGGCGATGACGTAGAGGGGCTGCGGAGACGCGATGCCGAGCCCACGGCGCTGTCCGATCGTGTACCGCGGGAGTCCGCGGTGACGGCCGAGCTCGTGTCCGTCGCGGTCGAGGATGGGGCCGGACGCGTAGTCTCGGTCGTCAAAGAGGAACGATACGTCGTCCCCGACGGCGAAGCAGAGGTCTTGGCTCTCCGGAAGCCTGGCGGCGGTCAACTGTTCGCGTCGCGCGATGGCGAACACTTCGTCCTTCTCGAGTTCGCCGACGGGCAAGAGGAGGCGCGAGAGGACGCCCTGCTCGAGGCCGTACAAGAAGTACGTCTGGTCCTTGCGCGGGTCCCGGCCGCGGAGGAGGGAGAAACACCCCTTCACGTCGGAGGCGAGCCGCGCGTGATGGCCGGTGGCGATGTAGTCGAATCCGTGCTCGCTCGCGTACGCAACGGCAAGCCCGAATCGAACGAGTCGATTGCACCGTCCGCAGGGGTTGGGCGTTTCGCCGGCGCGGAGTCGAGCCACGAAGTCGTCAAGGACGAGACGTTGGAACGCGTCGCTGGCATCGACGACGTCGTGGGGAATGCCGAGTTCACGTGCGGCGAGCGAGGCGGAGTCGATCGAGCAGCACTTCGTCGTGCCCTGGAAGGCGGGCGCTTTCGGGAACGACCAGAACCAGAATGTCAGCCCGGCAACGTCGAATCCTTGCCTCTTGAGCAGCAAGGCGGCCACCGTGCTGTCGACGCCGCCACTCATGCAGACAAGGACGGACTTCGCCATCTACCCATCGTCTCCCGAGAGCGGGACGATGCAGAGGAACTCAAACGCCTCGTCACCTGTATTCAGGAACTGGTGCCGGTCCATGGGGGGGACGAAGACGAAGTCCCCGGCCGCAAGCTCGGCGGCCCCGTCGCTGAAGCGCACGCGGCCTTTGCCTGACAGGATGTAGAGCTCGTGCTCCCAAGGATGCGCGTGCTCGGGACTGTACCCGCGCGGAGCCAGAGTGAAGTGGCGCATGACGAACCGCGGCGCCCCCTGTTTCGGGCCGATGAGGACGCGCTTCTCGACGCCGCGCACGGCGGGGGCGTCGTCATAGATGCGGGGAAGGATTGCGTCTTTCTTGCCGAAGGTCACCATGTGTGTCCTTTCTCAGAGCGGGCTCACAAGGAGTGGGACGATCATCTCGTCCGCGGTGAGGCCGCCGTGCATGCCTTGCAGGAACGGAGCATCCGGGTACGGGTGGAGCAAGCCTCGCCGGCCCGTTGAGGCCACGAGGAGGTCGCCGAGGCGGTGCCGTGTCTCGGGGTGGATCTGACCCGAGCCGAAGAGGCCGAGCGAAAGAGCCTCGTCCGCGTCGACAAACAGGAGGTCTCCTTCGAGAGCGGGCGATGGTGAAGCCTTCGCAGCCGGCCCGCCGTCTGGACGTAGGAAGAGGTACGAGGCGCGCGGCTCTCCCACAGGGAAGAGGAGGCGCCGATCATGGAGCTTGGGGAAATGGGTCGTCGGAACGTAGTCCGAGGCGGTCATGGAGGCAAAACCGTGATCCGAAGACAAGAGGAGAAGGGTCCGATCGACGCGGCCGACCAATTCGCGCCGCAGCGCGGCGGCGACGGACGCTGCCTCGGCAACGTACGCCTCGGATTGCGAGCCGCGCGGGTGGGCGATCGAGTCGAGTCCCGGCCAGTAGACGGTGACGACGGTGCGCGACCGCGCCTGGTTCAGAATCTGGCGCGCAAGGGCAAGCATATCGGACAGTCCGATGGTTGGGTGGATATGCGACGCGCCCCGATACAAGAGACGCGACAGGCCGCTTCCGGCGATTCCGCGCGGGAGGAGAACGTGGGTGTCCACGCCACAGTCGGCAAGGCGTTCGTACACCGTCGGACAGGGCAAGAGGGTGTCGACCGCGAACGCTTCCGGCAACGGAACTTCGCTGCGACCGCCGACGACGGAGAGCTGGATCATGTTGACGACGGCCGAGACTTCGCGCAGGTACAGCCGGTACCCGAGCATCCCGTGCGCTGCCGGCGTCAGTCCGGTGCTGTAGGTTGTCAACGCCGCCACGGTCGTGGACGGGAAGACGGTCGTTAGCGGGATGCACATCCCCGGGGCGGCGAGAGCGTCGAAGTCACTACGCGCTCCTTCCGCAGCGAGCTCCGCGAGGCGGTGGTAGCCGAGGCCGTCGAGGATGACGAGGAGGACGCGGTCGACTCGAGGTGGAGACACGCGGTCGACGAGTTCGCCCGGACGCGCGTTGAGGCCGAGGGCTGACAAGGCCAGGTCCGGGACTCGCGCGATCGAGAGGCCATCGTAGTCTGGCAGGACGACGTGGTCCGGGAACCCAAGAGGCTTGGGGCGAGAGGTCAACTGGTCGAGAAGCGCGTCGGGCCGATTCATGGATGGCGAGTATACGGGCCCAAGCCGAGCAACTCCCGCGGCTACTTGCCGGGTGCATCCTCGGTGCTGGCCGACTGACGTTCGAGCTCTGCGAGGAGCTTGGCCGGCCACTCGGGGTACACGGCGCCAGCCGACGGGCTCCATGGCCGGACCTCGCCGGAGAGCGTGAAGGTCCCGGCTCCCGTCATCTGCATGGAAACGGGATCGTCGGGAACTACGAAGCTGCCGGACACGGTGCCGGTGGCGTCGCCCTCGACCGTCCAGCGGCCACCGGCCATCGTGATGAGGAAGTAGAAGCGGCCGTGCCCTTGGCCGGACGTCGAGGTGGTTGTGGCGGCGTCGAGGCCGTCTACGGAGATGCCTCCTTGGATCGCGAGAGGGGTCCCGGACTCTGTCTTGCCTTCCGCAGTGAACACGATCATGGCATCGGCTGCGAGGGTGTTGAGATTGCCGGCCCCCGACCCGGTTGCGCGGCCCGACACGGTGAAGGGAGTGGCAACCCCGTCGAGGAGCAAGGTTCCCGAAAGGGTTACGTCAGCGCGGACGTCGGCTGTGACCTCCTGTCCCAGAAACCACAGGACGACCGTTCCCGCGGCGTCGGCAGCGGCGCG
>Ga0315284_10001720_pt1 | contig 31265 bp, 21 predicted proteins | sample YL17G09_16_MG_FD_203696 | JGI IMG/M metagenome (GOLD analysis project Ga0315284, IMG submission 203696) | Sediment microbial communities from Yellowstone Lake, YNP, Wyoming, USA - YL17G09_16 | ecosystem: Environmental > Aquatic > Freshwater > Lake > Sediment | place: USA: Wyoming | collected...
TAGGTGACGCCGGCGGCGCGCAGGATGGCCGCGGTCTGCTGCGGGTTGATGACGACCGCGCGGGGCCACCGGCCGCTCTCGCGGAGGACCTTCTCAATGGCCTGCTCGACGCGCTCCGGCGCGCCGGAATCGATGGCGGCTTGGTTCTCGGGGACGATCTCGAAGATGCCGACGGCGACGGCCCGGTCGGGCGGGAGGTGGTCCAGGAGTTGCTTGAGCAATGTGGCCACAAGGGGTAGGACTTCGTCAGGCGACTGGGCGACGCCCGAGGCCCGCGACTGGTGGGGGTCGTCATCCCACCGCGCCAGGGCCACGTGGTAGGCCGGGCCGGCCGGGCCGGCGACGGCCCCGGCCTGGCGGCCGGGGATGCGGACCAGCATCGTCGGGACGGGCGTCTTCTCGCCCTCCAGGACCATCGTCGGAAACCGCTGCTGAAGGTCGAGGACCTTCTTGCCGGTGATCTTCGGCGTGACGCCGGGTTTGCCGACCTCGCGCGGGTCGGCGAAGACCTCGTCGCCGAACACGCCGATGGTCGTCATGCTGAGGCGCGGGCCGTGGTAGACGTAGGCCTCGTAGCCTCGTTTCCGGAGTTCCCCGGCGTAGTCCTGGGCCTTGCGTTTGCGGCCGGCGGCCTCCCAACTGGCGACGTGCAGCGAGTAGAGGCCGGGGGGCGCCGCCTGGAGCGGCCACTGGTTCGGCGGGCTCGGCTCCGGCACGGGCATCAGCATGACGGCCCGGAACGGATACTGGCCGGTGTCGTCGCGCATCCGCCGCACACCCATGAGCCGCGCTTTGGCCTTCGGGTCCTTCCAGGACTTGTAGCGGCCGACGCAGACCGAGGCCTCGTCGGCCCCCTCGACCGTGAAGACGTCGGTCATGCCCTGGCCCTTGAGGTTGGCGGCCACGCGGCGGGCGTCCGCCACTGCGTTGGGGCCCGCGTACTCGATGAGGACGATCGTCAGGTCGGTGTCGCTCGGGGGCGGCTCGGCGGTCGAAGACGGGGCGGGGGTCCGCGAGGAGCCCGACGAGCCCGAGGGCGGGGGCGAGCCCTCGCGGACCATCGTCGGCTCGCATCCGACCGCGATCACCAACACGGCGAGCCCGGCCGCCATCGTCACCGCGCGGCCGATTCTGTGCGTCATGCCTGTCCTCCTGCACCCCATCGGCTAACGGCGCCTGGATTGCCGCTTGCCGCGCGCGGACATGAAGGCGTGCGAGTTCTTCACACCCCCGCCGCGCCTGCCCCCGGCAGCGCCGTGCCGGGGCGTTTATTCGCCGCGCGTGCCCCCGGCAACGCAGTGCCGGGGCGTTTGCGCGGCGCAAACGCTATCCGGCAAGGATGTTACGGCGCCGCGGCGCCAGCGTCAACCGGCCGTCGGATGCGAGTGCAGGACCTCGGCCAGGATCGCGAGGCCTTCGTCGAGTTGCTCGGGCGTGATCGTCAGGGGCGGCATGATGCGAAGCACCGTGCCGTGGGTGCAGTTGACGTGGAGGCCTTTCTCGAGGCATGCCGCAACGATGCCCGCGCCGGATTCGGTCAACTGGACGCCGATCATGAGCCCTTCGCCGCGCACCTCCGCGATGATCGGCACGTCCTGCTTGAGTTCGAGGAGTCGCGAGCGGGCGCGGCCGCCGAGTCGCTTGGCCTGGTCGAGGAGGTTCTCGTTGCGGATGACTTCGAAGACGGCGCAGCCGGCGGCCGCCGCCAGGGGGTTCCCGCCGAACGTCGAGGCGTGGGTGCCGGGCTTGAGGTGCTGGGCGACCTCGTCGCGGGCGCAGAGGGCGCCGATGGCGGTCCCGCCGCCGAGTTGCTTCGCCATGGTCATGATGTCCGGGATGACGCCCGAGACCTGGTATCCCCACCACGTGCCGCACCGGCCGACACCCGTCTGGACCTCGTCGAAAATCAGCACCATGCCGCGCTGGTCGCACAGGTCGCGCAAGGCCTGGAGGAACTCGGGCTCGGCGACGTTGATGCCGCCCTCGCCCTGGATCGGCTCGACGATGATGCCGGCGGTCTCGTCGACGACGAGCCGCTCGACGGCCGCGATGTCGTTGAGGGGCGCGTACATAAAGCCCGGGACGAGCGGCGCAAAGCCTTGCTGGTACTTGGGTTGCGCGGTCGCCGAAATCGCCGCGAACGTCCGGCCGTGGAAACTGTTCTCAAAGGAGATGATCTTGTATTTCTGCTTGGCCGTGGCCAGGCGCGCCAACTTGATCGCCGCCTCGTTCGCCTCGGCGCCCGAGTTGCAGAAGAAGCATTTGCCGCCGAACCCGGTCGTTGCGATCCACTCGGCTAGGCGGGCCTGCGGCTCGTTGTACCAGGTGTTCGGCATGAAGATGAGTTTGCCGGCCTGCTGGCGGATCGCCTCGACCAGGCGCGGATGGCAGTGGCCCAGGCCCGTCACGGCCCACCCGCTGAAAAGGTCCAGGTACCGCTTGCCGTCGGCGTCCCAGACGTACGGCCCCTCGCCGCGCACCGCCACGATCGGCAGGCGCGTGTAGTTCGCCATGACGTACCGGTTGTACAGGTCAATGGTTTCCTGGGTGGTCATGATGGCTCCTGTATTGCACCCCCGGCAGCACCGTGCCGGGGCGTTTATGGGCCGCGGCGCCGGCCCGGCTTGCCCCCCGGGCAGCGCCGTGCCGGGGCGTTTGCGCCCAAAGCGCGCCCTTGCTACTTGCCGGCCAGGACCGCGCGGCAGCGATTGCACAGGCCCTTCGGCTCGCCTTGGCCGACGCTCGGCCAATAGTTCCAGCACCGCTCGCACTTCTGGTACGGTTGCGGCAGGAGAACGGCAACGGCAAAGCGGTTGCGCGGCGCGGCGCCCCCGGTTGTCGGCTCCGCTCCCGGCAAGCCGCCCTCCGCACTGGTCAGGCGCTCGCCCTCGAGGCCCTCGGCCTCGGCGGGCGTCGCCAGGCGGACCTCGCTCGCGATCAGCAGCCGCGCCAGCGCCGCCTCGCCCACCTTGGCGAGTTCCTGGCGCTCTTTCTCGTCGGCCGGCGCCAGGGCGACCCGCGCCTCGATGTACTGCGAGATGCGCCCGCTCTTTCGGAACCCTTCGAGGAGCGCATACGCGTCGTCCCGGACGTCCTGGAGCCATTCCCAGTGGGCCAGCAGGTCCTCGTCGAGGACTTTCGCATCAACCTCGGGCCAGCGCGAGAGGTGGACGCTCGGCTCGCGCGGGCCGGGCTTGCCTTGGGCGAAGCCGGGCGGGGCGGCCTGCGGCAGGTAGCCCCATGCCTCCTCCGCCGTGTGAACCAGCACCGGCGCCAGGAGCCGCACCAGGACCTCCGCCACGTACGCCGACGCCGCCTGGGCGCTCCGGCGCCGCGGCGAGTCCGCCGCGTCACAATAGAAGCAGTCCTTCTGGGCGTCGAGGTAGAACGCGCTCAAGTCGTTCACGCAGAAGACGTGGACGAGTTGGTAGACGCGGTGGAACTGAAACGCCTCCATGGCCGCCGTGACGTCGGCGACGAGTTTCTGCGTCCGGGCAAGCAACCAGCGGTCGATCTCCTCCATGGCGGCGGGCTTGCCGGCGGCCGCCGGGTCGAAGTCCGCCAGGTTCCCCAGGAGGAACCGCAGGGTATTGCGGATCTTGCGGTAGGCGTCCTGGAGTTTCGCGATCAGGGCGTCGGAGGCACGGATGTCGACGCTGTAGTCCACGCTGGAGGTCCAGAGCCGAAGGACGTCGGCCCCCAGCCGCCCGACCTCATCCATCACCGAGACGACGTTCCCGAGGCTCTTCGACATCTTGCGGCCTTCTTCGTCCATCACCCAGCCGTGGGTGATGCACGCCCGGAACGGCGGCTGGCCGCGCGCCACCACCCCCAGCATCAGGCTCGATTGGAACCACCCGCGGTGCTGGTCGGAGCCTTCGAGGTAGAGTTCGACCGGCATGCCGAGACCCTCGGCCTCGCAGACGGCGGCCCAACTCGCGCCCGAATCCAGCCAGACGTCGAGGATGTCGGTCTCCTTGCGCGTCGCCTTCTCGCCGCACTTCGGACACGCGACCGGGCCGCCGAAGATTTCCTCGACGCCGGCCGAGTACCACGCGCCGCTGCCTCGGCGGCCGAAGAACGCGGCGGCTTTGCGCATCATGTCGCCCGTGAGGACCGCCGTGCCGCACGCGTCGCAGTAGACCGCCGGGATCGGCACGCCCCAGACTTTCTGGCGGCTGACGCACCAGTCCGGCCGCGTCTCGATCATCGCCCGGATCCGCGATTCGCTCCACGCCGGGACCCACTGGACGCCGCCCACCGCTTCGAGGGCCCGCTGGCGCAGGCTCTTGCCCTCGTCGGACTTGTCGAGCGCAACGAACCATTGCTCGGTCGCCCGGAAGATGACCGGCCGGCGACACCGCCAGCAGTGCGGGTACCGGTGCGTCACGGTTTTTTCGGCTACGAGGTGGCCGGATTCGGCCAAGCGCTTGACGATGATCGGGTTGGAGTCCCAGACGGTCTTGGAGCGGATCCATTCGGGGACCGTCTCGTCGAGCCGCCCTTCGGCGTCAACGGGGCTGTAGACGGGCAGGCCCGCCCGGACGCCCATGAGGTTGTCTTCGCGCCCGTGGCCGGGGGCGACATGCACCAGGCCTGTGCCCTCTTCCAGCGTGACCATTGTCGCGTCGGCGATGACGCGGCGGAAGTCGGCGCCCGGCGGCGGACCCATGAACGGGTGTTCGTAGGCCAGGCCGGCCAGGTCCCGGCCGGTCATCGTCGCAAGCGTCTCGACCTTGGCGAGGCGCGCGCCGGCCGCGACCGTCTCAACGAGGTCTTTCGCAACAACCGCAAGCCGCTCGGCGCCGCCCGCCTTGAAACGAATGGCGGCGTATTGATAGTCCGGGTGCACCGCCACGGCGAGGTTGGCGGGCAATGTCCAAGGCGTCGTCGTCCAGACCATCAGATGGACCTCTTTGCCGGCCAGCGGCTTGGGCAGCGCCGCAGCGGCGGCGAGCCGGAAGAGGACATAGACGCTTGGTTCCTCGTCGTCAGCGTATTCGAGTTCCGCCTCGGCCAAGGCCGTGCCGCAACTCGCGCACCAGTGGATGGCCCGTTTCTGGCGGTACATGAGGCCCTCGTCGGCCAGGGCCGCCAGGACCTCCATCTCGCGCTGCTCATACGCCGGGTCCATCGTCACGTAAGGCCGGTCGAAGCGGCCGAAGACGCCGAGGGCCTGGAACTGCTCGCTCTGGAGGCGGATGTACTTGCGGGCGTAGGCCTCGCAGCGTTTGCGGATCTCGCCGGGCGGCAGGGCGTCGGCCTTCGGCCCCAGTTCCGTCCGCACCTTGTGCTCGATCGGCAGGCCGTGGCAGTCCCACCCCGGGATGTAGGGCGAATCGTAGCCCTGCATGGTCCGGTACTTGACGATGATGTCCTTGAGGATCTTGTTGACGCCCGTGCCGATGTGGATGTCGCCGTTGGCGTAGGGCGGCCCGTCGTGAAGGACGTACCGGCCCCTGGGGTGCTCGGCCGCGCGGATCTTCCCGTACAAGTCCGTCTCGGCCCAGCGTCGGCGGAGGTCGGGCTCGCGCCGGACGAGGTCGGCCTTCATGGGGAAGTCCGTGCGCGGAAGGTTGAGCGTCTCCTTATACGCGCTTTTGGCCATGGTCGTAACCCTCGCAACCCGCAACAGCATCTCGGCGCAGAGACCGCAGAGATTGCAGAGAACAACAGGCTGGGAATCCGGGATGCTATCGGCCGGGCGGCGGGGCTGTCAACTGGTTTCTTCGGACGACCGGCGGCGCGATCGAATGGGCCGGCCCGGCGCGACGTTGCGGCGACCTTCCGGTCGCCGCTCGGTAAAGGAACGGCGAAATGGTTTGACCGCCGCGCTGCTGCGCGTACAATCAGTGGGTGAGTCTGCACCGCACCCGGGTGGGCCCGCCCGCGCGGCTGCGGCGCGGTTCCTTCTCCGGGCGAAAACCATGAGTTCGGCCACGGGCTACCTCCTCCTCGCGTGCCCCAAGTGCCACGCGGCCTACAAGATACGCAGGGAGTCCGCCGACGTCGAGGTCGCCTGCCGGACGTGCGGCCACCGGTGGGTCCCATCGGAGATGTACCGGCCTGCGGCCGAAGCCCAGGCGGCCCAGGCGGCGGTGGCGGCCACCCCTGCCGCCAAGACCGCGCCGCACCCGCCCGGCGAGGAAACCCCCGTGGGCGAGGCGGCCCCCGCGCACCCGGCGCTCGCGCCCCACGAGGACGTCACCGACCCGCTGGTCGGCACCCAGGTCGATGGGTTCAAGATCCTCAGCCGCATCGGCAGCGGCGGGTTCGGCGTCGTCTACCGGGCATTCGACACGAACCTCGAACGCTCGATCGCCATCAAGATGCTGCCGCCGGACCTCACGAGAGAGCACTCGAGCCTCGTCGAGCGGTTCCTGCGGGAGGCCCGAAGCGCCGCCAAACTCTCGCACCCGAACATCGTCACCATCCACCAGATCGTGCCCTATCACAATACCTTTTACATCGTGATGGAACTCGTGGACGGCGGCGCGCTGCACGAGTTCCTCGCCATCCAGAAGCGGTTCAACCCCCGCGAGGCGACCCGCATCGTCCGGGCCGCCGCCGAAGGCCTCGGCCACGCGCATCGGCGCGGCATCATCCACCGCGACATCAAGCCCGGCAACATCATGATGACCAACGACGGCCAGGTAAAGGTCAGCGACTTCGGCCTGGCCCGCGACGTCCTCCAGGGCCGCGACATCGTCGGCCCGGGCCACAGCCTCGGCACGCCCAAGTACATGGCCCCCGAGCAGGCCCTCGGCGAGGAGCCCACCGCCGCCAGCGACCTCTATTCCCTCGCCGCCACCTACTACGTCCTCCTGACCGGCCGCGCGCCCTTCGACGCACAGAGCGACCGCCAGATGATGAAGAAGCACGTCACGGCGCCGGTGCCCGACCCGCGCCAGAGCGTGCCCGACCTCCCGGTCACCCTTTACCGGTTCCTCCAGAAGGCGATGGCCAAGCACCCCGAGGAGCGGTACCACACGGCGGAGGACTTCATCGCGGCCCTCGACCGACTCGACTTCAGCGCCACCGACGATGACACCGCCGCCACCCCGCAACTCCTCAGCGCCCAGATCGGCCCGATCAGCGTCGAGGACCGCGGATCGCATCTCTCCGAGGCCCTCGGCCGCGCCGTCCGACGCGCAAGGAAAGGCGCCGCCCTCACGCCCCCCGAACAGGCCCTCGCCTTCCCCGGCGCGCCTCACAAACGAGCCCTGGCCGGCTGGAAACTGTGGCTCCTGATCGGAGCGGCGGCCGCCCTGCTGATCGCCGCCGCGGCCATCACGGCCATCTTGATCTCGCGGATGTACCCGGCTGAGCCTGGCGCCCCGGTCATAACGCCCGGGGATAAGCGCAGCGAATCCCCGGGTCCCGCCGAGACCCCCAAGCAGCCCGCAATAACGCCCGGGGCTGAGCGCAGCAAATCCCCGGGGCCGGCCCAGACGCCGAAATTGCCCATTCAGACGCCCAAGCAGCCCGCCGAGACCCCCAAACAGCCCGGCCAGCCGCCCAAACAGCCCGCTCAGCCGCCCAAACAACCCGGCGAGACGCCCAAGCAGCCGCCGATGTCGGACCTGCTTGAAAAGAACGCCCAGGAAAAACTCGAGCAGACGATCGCCTTCGAGAAGAGGCCGAACGTGTGGCTGCCGGACGTGATACAGGCCTATCAAAATATCATTGATGTCTTCCCGACAACCAAGGCCGCCAAGGAGGCCGAGAAGGCCATCGAGCGGCTCCAGCGCGGCGAGCGGCTCCCGCCCGACGCCAAGCCCGGGGGGTAAGCGAGGCGAATGAACGCCCGGGGATGAGCGAAGTTTACCCGCCGTGGCGGGCGAATCCCCAGAGTAACCCCCCCCGCACGTCCCCCGTACCAACTGTGCCTTCAGGTATAAACGCGCGGCACACGGCGTGAGAGGCCCGTCAGGAGTTCGTAAGCGATGGTGCCGGCGGCGTGGGCGACGGCGAAGGCCGAGAGGGGGCTTGCGTTGTCGGCCTCAATGAGTGCGGTTTCGAGGCCCAGAAGCGTGCGGAGTGAAACGCCGGCGGAATCGACAAGCCCGGTCAGGTCAACCATCGTGGCGTCCATGCAGACGGCGCCGACGACCGGGCAGAGTCGCCCGGCCACGCGGACCTGGCCGCGGTTCGACAGGCTCCGCGGATAGCCGTCGCCGTAGCCGATCGGGAGAACCCCGACAACCGAGTCGCGCGGGGCGCGCCAGGTGTGGCCGTAACTGACGCCCTCGCCTTTCGGGACGCGCTTGACGTGGGCGATGCGCGTGCGGAGCGCTAGCGCCGGCTCCAGCGCCGGCCCCCCCGCCCCCGGGCCGCGCGGGTCCACCCCGTACAGCGCCAGGCCCGGCCGGACCATGCCGTAGTGCGACGCCGGCAGGCCGAGGATCGCCGACGAATTGGCCGCGTGGACCATCGTCACCGCCAGGCCCGCCGACCGAAGCGCAAGAAGCGCCGCCTCGAAGCGGCGGAGTTGCTCCGGCACGCTCGGGTCGGCGGCACACTCAGCGCACGCAAAATGGGTGTAGACCGCCTCGATCGAGAGGCCGTCGAGCGAGGCGACCTCGCGGGCCCGGCGGACGGCCTCCTCGGCCCGCATCCCGAGGCGGTTCATCCCGGTGTCCACCTTGAGGTGGCAGACAAGGCGGCCGTCCTTGACGAGGCAGCCGATCCGCCGGGCGGCGTCCGGGTCGTCGATCGTCGGCGTCAGGTTGTGCCGCATGATGTCCGGCACATCGTCCTCGAAGGCAGTGCCCATGACGAGGATCGGTCGCCGGAGGCCGGCCTGGCGGAGTTCAACGCCCTCGGCCACGAGCGCGACGCCCAGCCAGTCGACGCCGGCCTCCTGGAGCGCCCGCGCGACGGGGACCGCGCCGTGGCCGTAGGCGTCGGCCTTGACGACGCCGAGGACCTTGACGCCGGGGCCGACGAGGGCCCGCAGGGCGCGCAGGTTCCCCTGGATCGCGCTCAACCGGACTTCGGCATGGGTGGGCCTTGGCATGTCAATCCTTGGGCAGATACCCCCGGCAACGCCGTGCCGGGGCGTTTGTGCATTGCGCCATTGCCGGGCCGGCCAGCCCGATGCTACGGCCCGGCCGGCGCGCTTTCAAGCCTGCGGCGCGTCGCCCGGCGCGGGGGCCGGCGGCGGCGCTCAGGTCTCGTCGAGGTCGGGCACCGCGCGGCCGAGGAGGTCCCGCAGTTCGCCCATCCCCATCAGCCGCGCGACGGCAAGGAAGACCGCCGAGCCGAGGACCATGCCGCCCGCCAGTTGCGCCGACAGAAGCGTGCGGCCCGCCAAGCCCGTCGCCGGAATCGCCCAGTACACCAGGCCCCAGACCGCGGCGCCCATGGCGGCGGTGGCCAGCAGGGTGCGGGCGGCGCTGGCGGCCACACGGCGCCACTCCAGGTGGGCGCATTGGCGGCCCAGGAGCCTCGAGAGCACCACGGTCTGGAAAAGGGCCGAAATCACCGTCGCGAGGGCCAGCCCTTTCTCGGCCAGCGGCCAGACGAGGATGAGGTTGCAGACGAAGTTCAGGCCGGCCGCCATCACGGCCACGCGGCGCGGCGTCTGGATGTTCTGGATGGCATAGAACGCCCGGTTGAGAATGTGGTTGATGGAGTACGACCACAGGCCGAGCGAATAGATGCCGGCGACCCAGGCGGTGCGCACCACGGCGTCGGGCGCCTCGTGGAACTTGCCGTGGTCGAACACCAGCCGGATCAGCGGCTCGCACAAAAGGATGATGCCCAGGCCCGCCGGCAGGCCGATAAACAGGGTCAGCCGCAGGGCGTGCGACGCCGTCCTCGCCATGCCCGGCAGGTCGTGGCGCGCCGCGTAGCGCGCCAGAACCGGAAAGATGACCGTGGCCAGAGCAATGCCGAAAACGCCCAGCGGAAAGTTGTAGATGAGCGGGCCGTAGTAGAGCACCGAGGCGGCCCCGATCTTCATCGGGTAGGCGATCTGGCACGGGCCGAGGCGAAACGTCTCCGCCGCGACCGCCGAATCCGTAACGTCCGGGCTCAGAAGGTTGGCGATGAACGCATCCATAAACACATTGATCTGGATGACGCCAACAGCCACCACCACCGGCCCGAGCAGCGTCAGCACCCGCCGCAGGCCGGCGTCCCGCAGGTCCCAGACAGGCCGGAACACCAGGCCCACTCGCCGCATGACGGGCACCTGGATGAGAATCTCGGCGACCCCGGCCACGAGGATCGCCCCGGCGATGAAGTACGCCTGGAGGACGCGGTCGCCCGTGATCCACAGGCCCGCGGCCGCCGCCCCCGCGATGATAAAAAGATTCAGCAGGACCGGCGCGAGCGCCGGCATGGCGAAATGGTGGCGGCAGTTCAGGGCCGCCTGCAACAGCGCTACCAGGCAGACCATGATGCCGAACGGAAACAGGACCGCCGCCAGCCCGAAAATCAGGTGCCACTTCGTCCCGGCTTCAGTAAAATACCGCAGCGACAGGAGCAGGCCGTCGCCGGCCAGGGTGACGGCCGCCAGCGCCGTCACCAGGATGACGATCATCAGGCTCATGAACCGGTTGGCGGCCGGGCGGTCGTCTTTCCCGAGATACTCGGTGAAGACGGGGATGAAGGCGGCGCTCAGCGCGCCTTCGCCCAGAAGTTGCCGCAGCAGGTTCGGCAGCCGGAAGGCCATGGAGTACGAGTCCATGATCCAGCCGACGCCGAGGACGTGGGCGAGTGCCGCGTCGCGGGCCAGACCCGCCACGCGCGACAGCAGCGTCAGGCCGCTGACGGTCCGGAAATGTCTCAGGAATGAGGCCACAGCGGTACGCTAATGCAAGCGCGGCGACTTGTCAACGCCGACCGAGAGACCGCATGACTTTGCCCGAGCGACATTTTCCGGTTTTGGTGACGGGGGCGCGCGGTCTGCTCGCCACCGCCCTCGTGCCGCGCCTCCAGGCGCTCGCCCCGCGGCCGGAGGCCCTGTGCCTGACCGACCTTTACGACCCCGGAACGAGCCCGCCGCGGAAGCGGCGGGAGACGTGCGAACGGGCCGGCCTGCGCATCGAAGCACTCGACATCACCGACGCCGCTGCGGTCGAGCGCGCCATCGGCCGATTCCGCCCGCGGACCGTCTTCAACCTTGCCGCCTGGACCAACGTGGACCTGGCCGAAACCCATCGCGAGGAGGCCCGGTGCGCCAACGTCGAGGGCGCCGCCAACGTGGCGCGCGCGGCCACAGCGGCCGGAGCGATTGCCGTCCACATGAGCACCGACTACGTCTTCGGCGGGTCGCGCCGCGAGCCCTACTCCGAGGACGACCCACCGTGCCCCGAGTGCTGGTACGGCCGGACGAAGGCCGACGGCGAGGAGGCCGTCCGCAGCGCAGCGCCCGCCAGCCACCTCATCGTCCGCGCGGCATGGCTCTACGGCAAGGGCGGGCCCAACTTCGTCGACACCGTCCTGCGGGAGGCCCGCGCCGGCAGGCCCCTGCGCGTCGTCGCCGACCAGGTCGGGTGCCCGACCTGGAACGAGGACCTGTCGCGGGCGCTCGTGGCGATGGTGGAGGCCGAGGCGCGCGGCACGTTCCATGCGTGCGGCGCGGGCGAGGCGTCACGGTGGGACCTGGCGTCGGAGACAGTCCGGGCGGCGGGCCTGGCGGTCGAGGTCGAGCCGATCACGTCGGCCGACCTTCCGGGCGTCTATGCGCCGCGGCCGGCGCGGACGCTCCTTTCGACGAGGAAACTCGAGCAGGAGGTCGGCTTTCACTTCGCCGACTGGCGCGAGAGCGTCCGGGCATACGTCGCCGGGAAGAACGCCTGATCCGGAGGGGAACCGTTCGGCTTGACGGCCCACGGGGACAGGCTCCTTTTGCATTGCGCCGCCGGCTTCGCCGGCAAACGGTGAAGCCGCAAGCGGCGCGGCTTACCGCTTAACCGTGTGCGGCGGCAAGCCGCGACCTTAAGGCCGCAAAAGGAGCCAGTCCCCTTAGGTGCGGGCCCGGCGCTCGGGCCGGATCATGGCGAGGGCGAAGGGCGGCCCGGTTGACTTGCCTGGCCGAGGCCCGCCCCGGCGGGCAGGCGCTGCGCCTGGAAGACGACCGTCTGGACCCAAAGGTCGGGCCCGCGGTGCTCGTAGAACATCGCGCCGCCGAGGCTGACGGGGCTGGAGGCGCGGCCGCCGACAACCAGGACCTCGCCCGGCGCCAGGCGCGCCTCGGCCGCAAGTTCCTGCAGCGTGAAGATCGACCGTGACACCTGCTGCGAGAATCCCTGCGGCCCCTCGATCCAGTGCAGCATTTCCTTGCCGGACACCACCTCCGGGACGATCGCCAGAGCGACGGCCTGGGGGTCGGCGGGGTCGCCGCGGCAGACGACGCGGAACTGGACCTGGGCGCCCTCGAAATGGCGGCCGCTCAGGCTGCCGTCGCTGCCGGACCACAGGACGTCGATCGTCGGCCGGTCGGAGCCGAACGTCACGACGAAGTCCATGTTCTCACGGACGGCAACCGTGTAGACGTAGGCCTCGCGGTCGGCCGTATTGGTCAGGAGATTGTTGAGGCGGGCGATCGCCTCCTCCCCGCCGCGCCCCAGCCGAAGGTCGTTCGCCTCCCAGAGGGCCTGCTTCTCGTGCGGTACGGCGGCGGCGCCCAGGAGGTCCCAGACGCCGGCGAGCGGGGCGTCGGGCCGGACGCGGTTGAGCAGCCGGACGATGCGGACCTGGAACATCGGCAGGTTGGTCCGCTGCGGGTTGCCCGCGACGGCCTTGATGACGAGGGGGTCTTTGCGCTGGCTTTCCTCACACCCCAGGACCAGCGGCGCAAGGACGGCCGCGGCGAGGACGGCGACGGCGGCGGCGCGGCGCACGGGCGGCATGCCACAGAGTGTAGACGCACCGGGTGGCGGTGTCAACGCAGGCGCGGCCGGCGCGGGACGGAGCGGACCCGGGCGCACGGCTACTCGACCTTCGGCCGTAGCGGCAGGCTGTCCACCTCGTACGTGAAAAAGTGCCGCGCTATCTTGTCCCCGAACCCGTCCGTCAGGATTCTCTCGAGCAGCGCCGGGTCCTCGACGGGGTCGATGTCGGGCAGCGTCCGGGCCGAGACCTGTCGGGCCGTGGCCAGGAGCGGCCATTTCTGCTCCTCGGTCTCGGGCGACACGATCCGGACGGTGGCCTCGGCAAACCCGTCCAGGACGCTCGAGCCGGGGTTGTCGCGGACGCGGAACTCGTAGACGACGACGTGCAGCACCAGGTCGGTGTTGAAGTACCGGCCGATCTTCGCGACCGACCACTTGGGGAAGTCGGGTTCCTGGCGGCGGGCGGACTCGACGCTGTAGGCCGGGACGATCGGCCCGCTCGCCTTATTCTCCGTCAGGACGTTGGCAATGGAGTCGGTCAAGCGGCTCTGGAGCTGCGGGAAGTCGCCGGCGAGTTCCGGCTCGTGAACGTCAACGAGCACCAGGAGGCTCTTGCCTTTCAGGTCGTACTGGGCCTGGACCTTGTCGGGCGGCATGATGGGCGCGAGGATCTGGTGTCCGAGCCAGGCGGCCTGGTCGCAGCCGGCCGCGGCGGCAAGGCACGCCACAGCCGCCCCCAGGAAGAGTCGCGCGTGGGTTCTCATGGCTGCCCCGGCTCCACCTCGACGCGGCGGTCGTGGAACTTGTTGGCGACCTCGTCGCCGAAGAGTTTGTTGGTGTTCTGGCGCATGACGCGCTCGCTGACCGTGAGGTTGTTGACGGGGTAATCCTTCGGGAAGACGACCTCGGCGACGCCCGAGTAGACGGGGTTGTGGGGCGCACCGACCTTGGCCACCTCAATCCGGCCTCGCGCCCGGCCGCGCAGCAGGTTCGCCGAATTCTCCTCCAGCACGCTGTAGCGTTCGAGTTCGACGTACAAGACCGTGTCGGCGCCGAAGACCTTGCCGATCTCCTCCAACGACAGGTTCGGCCAGTCGAGGTTCGACTCCTGCCACTGGACCACCCGGATGGGGTACTCGATCTCCTTGACTTTGTCCTTCAGGTTGGCGGCCACGCCGTAGACGATGTTGTTGGAGATCTCGATCGCCAGTTCCGGGTACTCGAACTGGATGTCGCTCGGCACGTATGGGACGACCACCAGTTTGGTCGCCGTCAGGTCGTACTCCTTCGGAATGTCCCTGTAATCCTTCGGCTTGACCAGGCCGACGTAGAACTGGCCCAGCAGCCGCAGGCAGCCGCCCGAGCCGAGCGCCATCGCGCAGATTATGAGCACCAGCGCCGCTTTTCGCATACCGCGCTCCGCACTCACGTAATGGACCACTTGTACGCCCAGGAAATAAGCAGGATGATCAGTAGAACGCCCAGGATGATCAACGGGTTGACCCGCATGAAAAACGGCTGCCAACTGCGCCGCGCAACGAGCGTCACGCCGAGGCCCGCCAGCAGGCCCACCGTCACCAGAAAACACACGAACCCGAACGGCTGATTCAGAAACGAGTCCACGAACCGCCCGTGGGCCGCAAGTGCAAACGACGTCGTCACGCCGCACGTCGGGCACGGATGGCCCGTCAACTTCAGCATGCCGCACGGCGGCAGGCCCAACTGGGTGTGCGTGTCGGCGCCCGTCGGCGACGGCGTAAGCACCAGGCCGACGGCGATCGCCGCCGCGCACAGCCCCGCCAGGAAGCCCTGGAGGACGGTCTCGGCGACGGTCGGCCGCATCCACTGGGGCACCGCGTCGGCGGGGCGGCGTTCATTCCCGGGTTCGCTGGGCTCCGGCGCGGCGGGCCGGTCATTCCGAGTTCCGCGTTCCGAGTTCCGCGTTCCCAAGGGCGCCTCAATCCCGCCGCCGACAAGGGGTTACATGGTATCGGCGCAGGGCCGTCCCGTCAATGGCGAACCCGGCGCCCCCTGCGGCGCCCGCGCTCAGGCCTGCGGCACGCGGAACAGCCGCGCCAGCCGCTGCTGGTTCTTCGGGTGCAAAAGGACGATCGCCAGGCCGCCGACGATGTTGCCGAGGGTCGCCGGCACGAGGTTGGCGAACATCTGGCCGAACCGGGCGCCAAACTGGCCGGCCGCCATGAGCCCGGCAGGAAGAAAGTACATGTTGGCGATGCTGTGCTCGAACCCGCAGGCGACAAACGCCATGATCGGAAAGTAGACGGCGAGGATCTTCCCGCCGACGGTCCTCGCGCAGGCGGCCATGATCACCGCCAGGCACACGAGCATGTTGCAAAGGACCCCCCGCCAGAAACAGGGCCAGAAGGCCAGGGCAAGTTTGCCGTCGGCGACGGCGGCAGCCCGGTCGCCCATCGGCCCGGCCGCCAACAGGCCCGTCTGCCCCATGACCCACACCAGAAGCAGGGCCCCCGCGAAGTTGCCGACCCAGACGACCCCCCAATTCCGCAGGATCCTGAGCGGCCGCACGCGCTGCGCGAGGAACCCCGTCGTCATCAGGATGTTGCCGGTGAAGAGTTCCGACCCGGGAATGAGCACCAGCATCAGGCCGACGCTGAAGACGCTGCCGCCCAGGAACCGCCGGAGCCCCTCGTCCATCCCGGCGCCGGCGGTGACCGCGGTCGCCACGATGGCGCCGAACCCGATGTAGATCCCCGCCAGGACGGCCATGAAGAACTGCTCCCAGACGCCGGCCGCAGCCCGCTTCTCGGCAATGGTACTCAGCGCGTCCGAGACTTCCTTCGGGGACAGCATTGAACCGTCGCTCATTGGGCCGGCCTCCTTTGCTCGGTGTCCGCGTGCCGCGGCGCTTCCCCGGGGGGGTTGCTGCCCCGGGGATTCGCTGCGCTCATCCCCGGGCGTTCATGCGCTGCGCTTATCCCCGGGCGTTCATGCGCTGCGCTTATCCCCGGGCGTTCATTCGCTGCGCTCATCCCCGGGCGTTCATGCGCTGCGCTCATCCCCGGGCGTCACAACACCTCCGTCCCTTCGTCCCTTCGTCCCTTCGTCCCTTTGTCCCTTTGTTTCTTTGTCCCTTCGTCCCTTCGTCCCTTTGTCCCTTGCCGTTTACGGCATGACCTTGCCTTCGGGCGTGTCCCATTTCTGGTTGCTCGGGACGGGCTCTCGGTCGCGCTCGACCAGGTGGTCGCAGATGTAGCGGACGGCGTCGGCGGGGTCGTCGGTCAGGTGGCAGAGCGCGAGGTCCTCGGGCGAGATGTGGCCGAACTCGTCGAGCACGGTCCGGCGGAGCCACTCGAGGTGCCCCGCCCAGAAGTCGCTCCCAAACAGGACGAGCGGCAGCCGGTGGACCTTCTTGGTCTGGATGAGCGTCATCAGGTCGTAGAACTCGTCGAGCGTCCCGAACCCGCCCGGGAAAAACACCAGCCCTGCCGCGTACTTCGAGAACATGACCTTCCGGACGAAGAAGTATCGGAAGTTGATGACCTTCGTCAGGTACGGGTTGGCGACCTGCTCGAAGGGAAGCGTGATGTTGAGGCCGACGCTCTCGCCGCCGGCCTCCTTGGCGCCGCGGTTGGCGGCCTCCATGATGCCCGACCCGGCGCCCGTGATCACGGAGAACCCCGCCTCGGTGATGCGGCGGCCGACCTCGCGGGCCTTCTCATAGTACGGGTGGTCCGGCCCGGCGCGGGCCGAGCCGAAGACGCTCACCCCCGGCGGCACCTGGGCCATCATCTCGAACCCGTCCACGAACTCCGCCATGATGCGGAACACCCGCCACGGGTCCTGCGCGAGGAATTCGGATTTCATATCAACACCAGTCCCTGAGTGCCTGAGTGCCTAAGTGTGTGTGTGCCCCAGCGCGCCGCCGTCCGCACCTTCTGCCACCGCAGGCGGAAGCGCCCGGACGGGCGCGGCCGCGGGCGACACCTCCGGCAGGTCCTTCCCCAAGACGGCCGCCTGCTCCGCCAACCGTTCCGCCGCCGGCCGCACCCGCGACTCGTACGACCCGAAGGCCGCATCGTAGGCCTTGGCGGCGCGCGTCAGGCCGTCGCCGATCTTGCCGAAGTGCTCGACGAGTTTGCAGACCCGCTCGAAGAGGTCGCGACCCGTCTGGCCAATCGCCTCGGCGCCGGCGGCGACTTCCTGCTGGTGCCACCCGTGGGCCACCACGTTCAGAAGGGCCATCAGCGTGGTCGGCGTCGCCAGAAACACCCGGCTCCGCATCGCGTCCTCCATGAGCGACCGGTCCTGTTCGAGAGCCGCACTGAAAAAGGACTCGCCCGGCAGGAAGAGGACAACGAAGTCGGGCGCGGCCGGGAACTGGTCCCAATACGCCTTCTGCCCGAGGGCGCGGACGTGCTTGCGGACGTCTTGCGCATGGCGGCCGAGGCCCGCCTGCCGGGCCGCCTCGTCCTTCGCCTCGGCCGCGTCCATGTACGCTTCGAGCGGCACCTTCGAGTCAACGACGATAGTCCGGCCGCCCGCCAGGCGGATGACCATGTCCGGCCGGAGGCGCCCCTCCTCGGCGTCGGCCGTGACCTGCTCCTCGAAGTCGCAGTGCGGCGACATGCCGGCGACCTCGACGACGCGCCTCAGGGTCATCTCGCCCCACCGGCCGCGCACCGTCGGCGACCGCAGCGCCGTCGAGAGTTGGTGGGCCTCCTTCTGAAGGATATCCTGAGCCCGGGCGAGGGTTTCGAGGTGGGATTTCAGGCCGCCATAGGCGTCGTTGCGGGCCTTCTCGACCTCGCCCAGGCGCTTCTGGTACTCGAGCATCAGGTCCTGGATGGGCCTCAAGCGCTCGTCGGCCGTCGAAAGGAATTGCTGGCGGGAGTCCTTGAGGGCATCGGCCGACAGGGCCTTGAAGGCGTCCTTAAGGCGGGCCTCGGCCTCGTCGAGGAGCCGCCGCTGCTCGGCCAGGTTCCTCTGCTCGGCATCGAGGCGCGTCTCGGCCTGGGTCCGGCCGCGCTCGGCCTCCCCCAGTTGACCGCGCAGCGCCTCGGCCTCGGCCTCGAGGCCCGCGACGCGGCCCCTCAGTTCGCCCTCGACCGGCGACGCGGCAGCGCGCTCGCGCTTCAGCAGCGCCGCCAGGAGGCCGATCGCCACGAGGACAAGCGCCGCAACGACCGGAACGCCGATGTAAACCAGGTACTCCATCGCGAACCCCCAGAAGCCGCGGCCGCGGGCCATCCTACCGCTCCCCGGCCGAAAGGTCAACGACACGCCGAACAACACGCGCCCCGATAAACGGGGCGGCTAACCACGGCATGGCGCGCCGTGCCGTTGTTGGCCGTTGTTAGCCGCCCGGCTTGACCGGGCGCGCGCCGTTTCGCCCGGCTTGACCGGGCGCGCGCCGTTTCGCCCGGCTTGGCCGGGCGCGCGCCGTTGCGTTTTGCAGCGTCAGGGCGCAAACGGCCTCACGAACGACCAGCGCTGACGGGGCTTGCCCTCCTTGGCCGGGTTGGCCTCGACATATTCGATCGCCCGCTGCACGTCGGCCCGCGTGTCGAGGTACACCCGCCACGACCCGTGGGCCCACACCGGCCGCCGGTCGCCCCACAGCCCTTCGGCGTAAAGGCGAAGCGTGGCCTTGCCCTTGAGGTGTCCCGTCATGCGGGTGGGGCCGTGCTCGCCGGCCGCAACCACCACGTGAACGTGCTCCGACAGGATCGAACAGGCGTACAGGCGATAGCCACTCGCGGCTGCGGCCTGCCCGAACCCCCGGCCGACGGCCCGGGCTTGCCGGCCCGTGAGGACGACCGGCGGGTGTTTCAACGCCTGCTTGGCCGCAAGGCGCCTTTGCCGGTCATGCGGCACGGCGGCCACGGACCGATGGGTCTCGACCTTGGTAGCCCGGCCGAACCGAAAGAGTTCCCACCCGCCGACGAAATCGGACCACGAGCCGCGAGGATCGTTCGGCAGCCAAAAGCCATAGAAACTCATGATGACGTGATACGCGATGGCCATTGCCATGACCTTTGCCGTTGCGCCCGGCTTGCCCGGGCGCGCGGCGGGCAAGTTTACCCGCCGCGGGAGGGCCCGCCGGCGAAACAGGCGCAGGTCCGCGGCGCGGCGCTCGCTCAGGATGAGGAATCTCGGCGTCCTCAGACGTCGAGATTCCTCACTTCCAGGGCGTGTTGTTCGATGAACGCGCGGCGGGGTTCGACGGCCGAGCCCATCAGGACGCTGAACATCTGTTCGGCCTCGGCGGCGTCCTCGATGCGGACCTGCTTCAAGGTGCGGCGGGCGGGGTCCATCGTGGTTTCCCAGAGTTGTTCCTCGTTCATCTCGCCGAGGCCCTTGAACCGCTGGATGTCGAGGCCCGACTGGCCGAGGCGGCGGATGGTGGGCAGAACCTCCGAGACGCCCGCGACGTCCACCTCGCTGCCGCCGGCCACGATGGTGAACTTGCGGTAGGGTTTCTCGCCGCCCAGGACCTCCTCGGCCTCGAGGTACCAGTCGGCGATCTCGATGCCGCGCACTTTGAGTTTCTGGGCGATCTTGTTGAGTTCCTTGATGCCGAAGAGTTCTTCGGGCTCGGGCGGCTCCTCGGCGGCGGCCTTGGCCGGCTTCTCGGCCTTCGCGGCCTTCTCCTCCGCCGACCTCGGTTTCTTAAACTCCTTGGCGACGGCCTTCTCGGCCTCGGCCTCAGAGGGGAAGAACCGGAGGTCGCCGTTGCAGCGGAGGACCCAGGTCGGCAGGTCGCCCGCCTTGTCGCGAAGGGCGAGGAACTCCTCCCAGGTGACGCCCAGCCGCTCGACGCTCCGGACGAGTTCCTCGGCGTCGGCCAGCAGGACGGCCAGTTCCTCCAGTTTCGCGCCGGCGAGTTCCTCGGGGTTGCGGCGGGCCTTGGGCGGCGGGTTCAGGCGGAGCGCCGAGCCCTCGACCCCGAGTTTCAGCAGCGCCATCTTCATGTCGCGGTCGCTCTTGACGTACTGCTCCCGGCCGCGCGAACGCACGCGATACAGCGGCGGCTGGGCGACGTACAAGAACCCCTGGTGGATGAGTTCCAGCATGTGGCGATAGAAGAACGTCAGCAGGAGCGTCCGGATGTGCGAGCCGTCGACGTCGGCGTCGGTCATGATGATGACCTTGTGGTAGCGGGCGCCGGCGACGTCGAAGTCGTCGGCCCCGATGCCCGTGCCGAGGGCCGAAATGATGGTCGCAATGTCCTCGTGGGCCAGCATCTTGTCGATCCGGGCCTTCTCGACGTTCAGGATCTTGCCCCTCAAGGGCAGGATGGCCTGGGTGCGGCGGTCGCGTCCCTGCTTGGCGGAGCCGCCGGCCGAGTCGCCCTCGACGAGGAAGATCTCGGTCAGCGCCGGGTCGCGCTCGGCACAGTCGGCGAGTTTGCCCGGCAGGTTCCCGGAGGCCAGCGCGCCCTTGCGGCGGACGAGGTCGCGGGCCTTGCGGGCGGCGTCGCGGGCGGTCATCGCCTGGATGGCCTTCTGGACGATTTTCCTGCCGGTCGAGGGGTTCTCCTCGAAGTACTGGGCGAGCATGTCGTTGGTGGCGGTCTCGACGAACGTGCCGACGTCGGAGTTGGAGAGTTTGGTCTTGGTCTGGCCCTCGAACTGCGGGTCCGAGACGCGGACCGACAGGACCGCCGTCATGCCCTCGCGCAGGTCCTCGCCGCTCGGGGCCGACGAGCCTTTCAGCAGGTTCTGCTTGCGGGCATAGTTGTTGAGGGTCCGCGTGACGGCCGACTTGAACCCCGACAGGTGGGTCCCGCCCTCGATCGTGTTGATGTTGTTGGCGAAACAGAGGATGTTTTCGGCGTAGCCGTCGTTGTATTGGATGGCCGCCTCGACCTCGGTGTTGGTCGCCGGATCGGAACGCTTGAAGTAGACGATGTCGTGGTGGACCCGTTCCTTGTTGGAGTTCAGGTGCTTGACGAAGGCCCGGATGCCCTCCTTGAACCGGAAATCGGCCTCGCGCCCGTCGCGCTCGTCCGAGAGGTGGATGTGCAGGCCCTCGTTCAGGTACGCGAGTTCTCTCAGGTGGCCCTCGAGGATCTCGAACTTGAACGTCGGGTCGTCGAAAATCTCGCGGTCCGGCTTGAACGAGACGGTCGAGCCCGTCTTCGACGACTTCCCCACTTTCTTCAGGTCCGACGCCTTCTTGCCGCGCTCGAAACTCATCCGCCACACCGCCCCGTCGCGCCGCACCTCGACCTCCAGCCACTCCGCGAGGGCCGTCACCACCGACACGCCCACCCCATGCAGGCCGCCCGAGACCTTGTAGGTGGAGTGGTCGAACTTCCCCCCCGCGTGCAGCATCGAGAGGGCCACCTCGACCCCAGGCTTCTTCTCCTGCGGATGCATGTCCACCGGGAACCCGCGGCCGTTGTCGGCGACGCTCGCCGACCCGTCGGTGTGGACCGTCACGATGATGTCGGTGCAGTACCCCGCCATCGCCTCGTCGATCGCGTTATCGACCACCTCGTTCACCAGGTGATGCAGGCCGCGCTGGTGCCGGTCGCCGATGTACATGTCGGGCCGCTTCCGCACCGCGTCGAGGCCCTTCATCACCTTGATCGAGTCGGCCCGATAACTATCCGACGGGCTGGCCTGCGCCGCCGCCTGCGCCGGCCGGCCGCTCGCCCCTTTCGACCCTGATTGCTTCGCTTTCGCCATCGAAAAGTCCCTCGTGATTTCGCGTGATTCCGGGTGCCTACTATACCCTTTTTCGCCTGTTTCGTCAATGCGAACGGACACGAAGAACTGAAGGCCCAAGGCCTGAGGCTTGAGGCACAGCCCAACAGAAGCCCGGAACCCGGAACGAGCCCGTCGCGGCAGCGGCGGGGTGCGCTCGGCCGGGCAGGTACTGTCGGACTCGGGCCCGTTGGCCGCAGCACTGCCACAAAGGGGACTGGCTCCTTTTCCGGCCTTAGAACCTGTTTCATGGCCACCCTCTCCCCTTGCGGGAGAGGGATGGGGTGAGGGGGATTCCTGGTTCTGAAATAGTCTCTTAAGGAAAAGGTGCCCGTCCCCCTTCGGCCGGGATCCGCCCGGCATATACTTTAAGAAAGTCGCTTTTTTCGATTTTTGCGGAAAACACCGGAAAAAAAGTCCGCTCCGGCCCTGATTGGCGGTTTTGGTAGCGCCACGGCGGTTTCGGGCAAAAAATGTTAAACTGGGCAAGCGCAGACTTACGCGCTTTTGCGCGCCCGTGCGCGCTCCTCGCGCCCGATGCCCGTTTTTGACCCCGAAAATGGGGGGCCGCGCGCCGTCCTGGCCGCCGCCGGCGGCAGATATGGGGCTTCGGCGATAAGAAGTATAGTATCGATTAACGGCGGGGACTCGGGACTGGGGACCCGGCAACCGTCAGCCAGCCCGTACAGGCCGCGCGCTGGCCCTTCGCACGACACTATTCCCGAGACGCAAGGAGTTCCTGCAACTCATCTTTCCAGTCGCGCCCCAGTTCCTGCGCCTCGTCCAGAATCTGGAAACGAAAGACGTGGTCCTTAAAGTCCTCGCCCAGTTTTTGCCAACTGACCTTCTTGCCGACCTTCTCGAAGTAGTTGGCTACCTTGCGTTTGTATTCCGTGTCGGGGTTGCCTTCAAGGTGTGCGCCCTTGCTCTCGACAACAATGACTCGATGTTCGGGCTTCTCTTTCGTGCCGCCTTGAACGACAAAGTCGGGCCTGATCCGGTGGCGCTTGTATCCTTGAACCGTAAAGTGCTCCGGGCCAACAAGATTCCGGTACCACCAAAGCACGTCGGCGCTGGAATCAAGGCACAGGGCAATTGCTCTCTCATACTCGTTCTGCGACTCGTATTCAACGTAGTCAAAAAGCGACTTGGCAGTAGGTCGCCCGTCCTCATGGGTCAGCGGGCGCACACTGTTTACCGTGATTGAAGTAGGAATCTCAAAGCGGCATTGCGCGCATTCCAGGTAGAACTGCAGCCGGCCCTTGTTGAACAACTCCGCGAACGCCGCCTCGGTCTGCACGTCAATCTGGCCCTCCATGAACGCCTGAATCTTGTCGCGAACAACGAACTTCACAAGGGCAAGCCGATCGCGAAGGCCCAATTCGGACTCAAGCAGGCGCTTGTATACCCGCCGAACCACGTGCTCAATCTGCTTGTAACTGAGATAGGTAAACGGCAGGCTTGCGGCGATCCAACCCAGGACCTGATTGTCCGACTCCAATGCATCAACATCTTTTTCGCTTTGGCGAACCATGTCTTCGCCCAGAGTAATCGTGTAAAAGCGGTCTTTGGCTTCTCGCAGGGCCTCCGCCAGCGGCCAATCAATCTTGGCATAGGCGAATTGCGTTACGTCTACCTGGCTCACGAGATGTCGGAAGTAGTCCAACGCCTCATACTGCTTGCCGTTTTTCACGCAGAAGTGCGGCAAGTAAATCTTCCCCTCGTAAGGTTTAAGGTAGAATGACAGGAACTCTTCGCGTATGCTAACCGTTCGTTGGGGCCGCCGGTAATCTGGGTCGGAGGCATCAACCACCGCGCCTGCCGCGTCGCCCTCGTAGCCCTCCTTTTCAAGTGCCTTCTTCACTTCCCGGGCGATTTCGCCCGCCCGCCGGTGCAAACAGAAAACGTAACTCTCGTTAAGTTCCGGGAACGCCGTTCGCTCCTGATACGGCTGGCGAAGGATGCGCCCCACCAATTGCGTCATGCTAAGGCCGCTGCCTACGTTGTTGAGCGAAACCAGGATATAGGCGAACGGGCAGTCCCAGCCTTCCTGAAGCGCGCTCTTGGTGATGATCCACTCCACCGGGCACAGCGGGTCCAAGAGGTCAATGCCTTCGATGTCGTCCTTTTCCGAGGTCTTGATCGCGATGGCGGCCTCCGGCACGCCCAGCCGCTCAATCAGGTAATCCTTTACTTGCTCGCTGTGGATGAACCCCGCGTCGCGCTGGTCTCGCCCCGTGCGCTCCACCTGAACCAGAATGATCGGCCGGATGTGTTGCGACTCGCCCGCCTTGGCTGTATGGTCTGCCGCAAGGCGCGCCAGGGTTTCCCGCCGGTCGCGGGCCTGCGTAAGGACGTCCTTCCATGATTTTTGCCCGCTCGTGGCAATGTTTAGGGGCAGTTTGATCATTTCCTCATCCAGCAGTTCCTCGCCTGTCACGCGGCTGATGATGTTGGCGCCCCGCTGCGGAGTGGCCGAAAGTTCAACCACCAGGGAAGCGTTAAAGCCCTCGATAGTGCTTCGCGCCAGCGCGCTTGTGGCCTTATGCCCTTCGTCCAGGATCACCGGGGGGCGGCAGATTCGCACGAGGTTCCCGATGGACGTGGCGACCAGGTGCTCACCCGCTGCCTCATCGTCAACAATCATGTCAAGGTTGGGGAATTTCGCCTTGAGCGCCTGGTGCGCCTCGGGTTCGTTTTCCGGCGGAAAGTGTTGGACGATGTTGCCTCCACTGTCCTTAAAGAACTTAAGTTGCTCCCGCGTTTCGCGGTTGGTGCTGGCGAGTTGCACGACCAGAATGTTGAGGCAATCCCGCAGCCGGCCCGGCGACAGACGCGCGATTTCGTGTTTTTCCCACAACTCGATCCGCCGACTGACGGCGTGTTCCAGCATCAAGCGGTACATATCGTTGCGGTCGCGCAGCCGCCTGAGCGTGTCCCGGTATATCTGGCTGCTCGGCACAACCCAAAGCACAAGGCCCGCCCCGTTGCGGTCCCGGAGGATCGTTTTGTAGGCCGATCCGAGGATTTGCGTGGCCAGTAAGGTTTTGCCGCCGCCCGTCGGCACCTTGATGCAGAACGTCGGCAGGTCCTCGCCCAGGCCGTTGCGGTGCTCGCGATAAGGCCCCAGGCGCAAGTCTTCCCATGCGTCAAGGGATCCGTGCCGTGTCGGACCTGCTGCGCGCACTTCGGCCAGACGGCCAAGATAGTGCTCTACTTCATCGACGACACGGCGCTGATATACTTTTAAGTCCATCCGGAACCTACTTCAGGTTGAACGGCACCAGCATCGGCCGGACGTGCTTCCCGTGTTCGCGCTCGAACTTCCGCAACTGCTCCTGATGCAGCCAGACCTTCTCGCAATAAATGACCCAATTGTGGTTTTTGTCTTTCTTGAGAAGCGCCTTAAGGGTTTCAAGGCTCATCTCGCGGTCGTCTTTATGGTTGGGGGTGTAAAGCAGGTAATAACTCGTGCCGCCCCCCGCCTCGGTGGAGCCGATGAAACCCGACTCCGGGTTAATCTTCTTCAAATCGCACTGGCGGCTGGTCTCGGTGTAGAAAATGTACTTGGCCAGTTCCTCGAAAGCGGGCAACTTCTTCCCCAGGTCGCGGTACTCGCCAAACAACCGGTCGCCCACACGCGCGTAGGTAAACGAGCCCCCAAGACCATCAACAGCAACATCCGATTTCCTGCCCTTTGACATCCGTCGCACATAGGAATAACCGCCAATGACTCGCCTTACGCGCTCGGAAGTTATTGTGCGGCAAATGTTGACCCTGGCCTTTTCTTGGTCCTTTGTGTCATACGGAATCTGCACAAGTATGAAACGCCTATCTTCCCCGTCTTCTTTGTTCATCTCGAGAATGGCATGCGCCGTAGTGCCACTGCCCGCGAACGAATCTAAGATGATATCTCCGGGCAAAGTCGCTATCTCAACAATTCGCCTCATGAGCGCAACAGGTTTGGGTGTGGTGAAAACCTCCCTATCGGAAAGCACACGTAGGTACTCTTGCTTGGCCTCTTGGGTGTGCCCGACGTCTTCGTAGTCCCAAATTGTCTGTGGAATCAGGCCATCCTGTACTTCGGTGAGGAATCGCTTGATTCTTGGAACGTTGTTCCCGTCCCCGCCCCACCAAATGCGCCCGTCTGCATCCAATTCCCAAAGGGTTTCCTCTGGTACGCGCCAATAACTGCCGCCGGGCGGCCCTTGGATAACCCTTCCCCCCGGACAAGTTATCGGGTACTTGCCCTTACTGTAATAGTTCCTTGCGTCTAGGCCGCCAGAGCGCCACGGCCCCCGTGGATCGTTGTCGGGATTCTCGTAGTCCGCCTCTTGTTGCTCAGTCCGTGGGAGCAGGTTCCTCTTCCAGTTTCCCTTGCTCTTGGCGTAACAGACAAGGTAATCGTGACTTGTCGATAACCAATTGCTTTGCTTGGGGCCGGTGCTATTACGCCAGATTATAGAAGCAACGAAGTTATTCTCTCCAAAAACCTCATCCATGATCATGCGCAGGTGCTGGACCTCGTTGTCGTCGATGCTGATGAAGATGGCCCCGTCTTCCCTCAGGAGTTCCTTGAGCAACTGAAGGCGCGGATACATCATGCAGCACCACTTGTCATGGCGGCAGGCGTCTTCAGCCTCCTTGCCCACCGTCCGGCCGATCCATTCCTTAAACTGCGGCTGCGTCAGGTTGTCGTTATACACCCACCCTTCGTTGCCCGTGTTGTACGGCGGGTCGATGTAAATGCACTTAATGCGCCCGGCGTGCGTGGGCAAAAGTGCTTTCAAGGCCAGCAGGTTATCGCCTTCGATGATCAGGTTGCCGTCGAGGCCGGGCTTCTCGTTTTTGGGAAGGACCGAAAGTTTCGCATCGAATTCCAAACGGTGGTGCGGCACGACATGATGGTACGACTCAATCGCCGACTTCCCCTTGAACTGAAGGACCGGCATGGGGACGCCTCCTCACGGCAAGTGCTTGGGTTGCCACCAGTTTACCGCCTGATACAAAGAAGTCACGCACGATTTCGGCTCAAGCCTCAGGCCTTTTTCTCCAGCCGAAAGCGGATGTCGCGGACGAAGTACGACTTCACCTCCTCGCGGAGGCACTCGAGCAACTCCTGCTTGCGGAAATTCGCCAGTTCCGATAGGAGCGGGCTTGAGTCCACGGTGAACGTCACCACGTGGTCCCGCATCCCCGAAAGGGTCGTGTGCGGCGCATCGGGGCCGAGCAACCGTTCCCATGCGGCCCAGAGCCGCTCCCGCTCCGACAGCCGCGCTACGCCCGTCTGCTTGATCCAGCGCTTGAGGACCTCGCCGACAGGCTCGGCCGAGTGCGGAGTGCGGAATGCGGAGTGCGGAGTAGACGGCGCGCCGGCCGGCCCGTTTCCACTGAATTGAGCGGCCAGGGAGGAGCGAGGGGCGGCGGCGTGCGGGGTTTGGAACTTGGAACCCCCCTTCGCCGAGGCTTCGGAGGGCAGGCCTGGAACCTGGAACTCCTCACCGCCTGATTTCGGTTTGATTGGCGACATGGGCGGCGACTCGAATGACGAATGCCGAAAGCCGAATGGCAAATCAATGACGAAGGCCGAATGACGAAAATCGGACCGCGCGCAAACCCTGTGCGAACAACACGCGCGGCGGCTAACCCGGGCGCGCCGGGCCCTGCGTTACTTCGTCACTACGTCACTTCGTTACTTGCCTCAAACCACGCTCACCGGCATCACGACGTACTTGAACGTGCGGCCCTCGCTGATGAGGCCGGGCTTGGCGGCGCTCTTGAAGGAAAACTGGAACTCCTCGCCTTCCATCACCTTCAGGACGTCCACGAGGTACAGGGGGTTAAAGACCATCTCGATCTTCTCGCCGTCGTACTCGACGGGCATGCGGACCTCGGCCTCGCCCATCTCGGGCGCGCTCGAGCGGAGGATGAGTTCCTTCGGGCCGAACTCGATCCGCACGCCGCGCGACTCCTCGTTCGTCAGCAGGGCCGCCCGCCGCACGGCTGCATGGAACGCCTCGGTCGGCAGCGAGACCTTCTTGTCGTAGTCCTTGGGGATGAGGTCCTCGTACTTGGGGAAGTGGCCGTCAACGAGGCGGGAGTAGACGGTCCACGTGCCGCCGTCGGTCGAGGGCGACTCGACGAGGATCTCGCGTTCGGTAAGAGCGACGCGGACGGCGGCGTTGGCGTCGGGGATCATGCCGAGGCATCGTTCCAGGAGGGCGATGGCCTTAGAGGGGACGATCGCGCTTTTCTTTTCGCCCTCGGCGGCCTTGCACTTGCCCTTGACGAGGCTCAGGCGGTGGCCGTCGGTCGCGACGAGGACGAGCGAGGACCCATCGAGTTCCCACAGGACGCCGTTCAGGGCGTAGCGGGTGTGTTCCTTGGCGGTGGCAAAGAGGGTCCGGCGGATCATGCTCACGAGGTCGTCTGCGGCCACCTCGAATGCGCCCTCCTTCGGGAACTCCGGGACGTTCGGAAAATCGGCCGGATCGTCACCGAGGATTTTGAAGCGGGCGCTCGGTGCGACGATCTCGGTCTCCTGGCCGGCGGTGGTCAGGGTGACCGAGTCGGCATCGAGTTCGCGGAGGATCTGGTGGAGCCGCTCGGCGGGGACGAGTGCCACGCCGGCCTCCTGGACCTCGATCTGGGCCAGGCCGATGCGGATGCCGACCTCCAGGTCGGTCGCAAGGAGGGTCATGCGGTCGGGCTTGGCCTCGATCCTGACGCAGCCGAGCGAGGGCTTGGGGCTTCGCAGGGTGGCGACGGCGGCTGCCGCCTGGACCCAGTGCGCCAGTGCAGCACGGTCACAAGTTACTTTCATCGTCGGGCCTCCTATTGCAGTCGGAAGAGGTTACTAGCCTTATCAGATTTAAACGTAGTAATCATCCTAGTATGGGTGGTGAAAAGTCTGGCGCACGCCCTGGGGTGCGCGCAAGTCTTTGTCTAATCACATGTTAGGCGAAGTCGCATGATCCGCCCATTGTGGAAAACCTGTGTTTTTCTCCGTGGCGCACGGGTGCGTGAGCCGTGGCGCATCGGCTGTTAGGCCGGGGCCTTGTTGAATCCGGGCCGGTGCGCCACCGGCGCGCCACCGGGCCGGCACAGCGTCAGGCACGGAGGATATCGCGTTCGATGGCCTCGACGAGTCCGCGGAACGTCGCGTCCTTCTCGACCATCCGTTCGATCTTGCGTTCGGCGTGGAGGACGGTGGAGTGGTCGCGGCCGCCGAAGAACGCGCCGATTTCCTCGAGGCTCCGGTTCGTCAGTCGCCGGGCCAGATACATGCAGACCTGTCGTGGCATGGCGACGGACTGGACGCGGCGTTTGCTCTGGAGGTCGCTCAGGCGGACGTTGTAGCGCCTGAGGACGGCGTCGGTGACGTCCTGGATGGAGAGGGCCCGCGACGGGGCGGTGACGAGGTCGCGCAGCGCTTCCTTCGCGAGGTCGAGCGAGAGTTCGCGGTTCGAGAGCGAGCCGTAGCCGAGGACGCGGATGACGGCGCCTTCGAGTTCGCGGTTGTTGGTCTCGACGACCGACGCGATGTACTGGACGACGTCCTCGGGCAGGCGATGGCCGCGCAGTTGGGCCTTCTTCTGGACGATGGCGACGCGGGTCTCGTAACTGGGCCGGTCGATGCGGACGACGAGGCCCCATTTGAACCGCGAGATGAGTCGCTCTTCGAGGCTGGGGATCTCGTGGGGCGGCGAGTCGCTCGACAGGACGACCTGTTTCTGCGCCTGGTAGAGCGTGTTGAAGGTGTGGAAGAACTCGTCCTGCGTCCGGTCCTTGTCGGCCAGGTAATGGATGTCGTCGATGACGAGAATGTCGACGTGGCGGAACCGGTAGCGGAAATCCTCGATCTGGCCCCGGCCGATGGCCGCAATGAACCGGTTGACGAATTCCTCGCACGAGATGTACAGGATGGCCGCGTCGGGCTGCTGGGCGAAGACCTTGTGGCAGATGGCCTGGAGGAGATGGCTCTTGCCGAGGCCGACGCTGGCGTGGATGAACAGGGGGTTGTAGGCCCGGCCGGGGGCGGCGGCGACGGCCAGCGCGGCAGCGTGGGCCAGGCGGTTGCACGGACCGGTCACGAAGTTCTCGAACGAGTAGAGGGGATTGAGGTTGCGGCGCTCCATCAGGGCCGGGCGCACGGCGCCAAGCGTCTGAGGGTCGGCGGCGATGGGTGGCGCGGCCAGGGTCTCGGGCGGTTCGGCGGCGCGAATCGCCAGTTCGACGCGGTGCCCGATCGTCCGCTCCAGCGCCCGCTCGAGCGCCGACCGCAGGGCCGCGCCGATCTCGGCGCCCGCCTCGCCCTCCGGCAGACGGATCTCGATGCGCCCGGCGTCGTGTGCCGCCAGGTTCGCCTCACTCAACCAGTGCGGAACCGGAAGGTCCGGCGACGTGCCGTGCAGTTGGCGGAGCGCCTGCTGCCAAACGTTCTGCGCCATAGACGCCATGCAAAGGCTTCCCGTCGAGCCGCGCTGATTGTGCCTCAACGCCGTGGCGCGGTGCGCCCGAGTCTTGCGAACGTCGGTGCCGCCGGGTCCGACTCGGAGGCCCCCTTGAGATGGCAGGCGCGACCGCCCGCCATTGGAACAAACGTACCACAAAGAAGGCCGGTCGTCAACGCAAACATGATCGAGGATTTCGGCGCGAAGAAATCCGCTCGCGGCGCGCCGCCGACCGGGTCGGCCGAGGGGCAGGCGGGCGGGGGGTTTGGCGCGGCACGACGCTACGGCGTGCTCCCGCACGCCGCTCGAACCCCAACGCACCCGCACGCCGCTCGGCAAGAGGTGCCGCAGTGCGCAGCGGCCTCGGGGGGGCCTTCCCGGTTGCCGCCTTATGCAGGCCGGTGGGGAAAAACCCTCAGGAAGCAGCCTTAACCTTGCCGAAAAGAAAGGAAGCACGCAAGATGTGCACCGGAGTCGGGTTATGCGCCGAACGAGGCGCGGGTTCACGCTGGTCGAAATCCTGATCGTTGTCCTCTTGCTGGCGATCCTGGCGGCGATTGTCCTGCCGCAGTTCTTGGATGCGCCAAGGCAAGCGCGGGAATCCAACCTCCTCGACAACCTCTCGAAGTTCCGGATGCTCGTCGAACTGTACCGCCACCAGCACGCCAGGTTGCCGACGGGTGACGAGTTCGCCAGCCAGATGACCAAGCCGACGAACTTCGAGGGCGAGGTTGGCGAGCAGCGCGGCGGAGAGTTCAAGTACGGGCCCTATATCGAGCAGATGCCGCCCAACCCGTTCACGGGCCTGCGGACCATCCGCTCGACGACCACGGCGGCCGACCTCTTTCCTCCCGGCGATGCCGACGGCGGCTGGTGGTACAATGAGACCACGGGCCGATTCTACGCCGACCTTTCGGACGCCCGTGTCAACTCACGGGGCGAGCCGTACAACCGCTACTAGAGCCATAAAGCCGGTGCCGAACGAGCCTTAGGATATCCCCCGAGGGTCGTCTTGACATCCTGTGAAAAGCGCCGCCGGGCCCGACGACTCTTCACAATGCCCGTTGCCCCCCAATTGGCATAAGTCTTGCCAGAAGAAGCACCTACACGCTGCGCCGGAAACTCTCCACAAACTATCCACAAGGCGGATGCGGGCCCTAACCCGCATATTTCATGAGTGCTAGGCGGCGGCCCGGCACGAGGTATGGGGGGCGGAGAGGGTGGTTGCGGAGGCTGAGATTCCGGCCTGGGCGCGCAACACCCCCTTTCCCCCA